>Ga0209724_1000689_pt1 | contig 32070 bp, 29 predicted proteins | sample grotaG_FD_184143 | JGI IMG/M metagenome (GOLD analysis project Ga0209724, IMG submission 184143) | Glacier valley bacterial and archeal communities from Borup Fiord, Nunavut, Canada, to study Microbial Dark Matter (Phase II) -... | ecosystem: Environmental > Aquatic > Freshwater > Ice > Glacier ... | reverse complement strand
GCTCAGGATCAAGCGCATCCATTCGGTGTCGAAATCGTCTTCGCCCGCCGCTGTCACGCGCGGATCGCTGAGCAGCGCCATTGCTGCCGGATCAGCGCGAAAGCTGACGCCGCTCGCGCCAAGCCGATCGATCACGTGCGGCAAAAATTCAGCGGCGATCGCTTCATGTACCAGGATGGTATCGAGCGCGTTGCATACGGATGGGCGCTGCGTTTTCGCGTTCTCGATGATCTTGAGCGCAGCATCCTGATCGGCGCTTTGATCGACGTACAAATGACAAATGCCCATGCCACCTGTGATCACCGGAATCGTGCTGTTTTCGCGGCAAAACTGGTGCAGTGCCTGACCGCCGCGTGGGATGATCAGATCGACATAATCGTTCAGCTTGAGCAGTTCGCCAATGTAGCGCCGATCAGTGTCCGCGATGAACTGCACGGCGTCGGCGGGCAAACCAGCCGTCAGCAGCGCCGCCCGGATCACCTCGACCAGTGCCATATTACTGCGCAGCGTCTCTGAGCCACCCCGCAAAATGACGGCGTTACTCGTCTTGATCGCCAGCGCCGCTACATCCACCGTCACATTAGGGCGCGCTTCATAGATCACGCCGAGTACGCCGATCGGCGTCCGTCGCCGCGAGACGCGTAAGCCATTAGGCAGCGTGTTCGACTCGATCACTTCACCGATCGGATCGGGCAGCGCGATCACGTCGCGCACATCGGACGCGATGCTCGCCAACCGCCCGTTCAAGCTCAGCCGATCCAGCAGCGCATCGCCAATGTTACGGGCGTGCGCGTCGTCCAAATCGGCAGCGTTGGCAGCTAATATGCGCGCTGCATCGCTTTCCAGGCAATCAGCAATGGCGCGCAAAGCGTCATGTTTTTGGGCGGACGTAGCGCGAGCAAGCTGACGGGCGGCGGCGCGTGCCATTTTGCCCATCTGCATCAAGTCGATCATCGTAAACGGCACCTCATGGCAAATTCAGGCGAGCATTGCAGCGTAAGCGATAGGCTTTATTGTAGCGCATAATTTACCCTCACCCTAATCTTTATCCCTCATGGTGAGCGACTCGGCAATCACTTCATCGAACAAAGCGGCCCACCGTGTCGCGAGCATTTCAGCGCTGTACTCGCGTTCGACTTTGTGGCGCAGTGCAGCGCCTAATTGTTTGCGCAAAGCTGGATCATCGATCAATCGCATTATGGCAGCCGCTGCCGCAGCGGGTGATTGATGGGGGACGAACAAGCCGCTGACGCCATCGGTGATTTGCTCAGCAGAGCCATTATCGCGCGTTGCAACTACTGCTAACCGCGCCGCGCCCGCCTCGCTGATCACATGTGGCATCCCCTCACCTTCAGATAGCCAGGCGAATATATCCAGCCCTGCCAGCAAGCGCGGTACATCGGCGCGATCACCCAAAAACGTGACTGACTGCATAATGCCTAAGTGCGCAGTGAGCCTGCGCAAATAGTCGGCATACTCTGGCATGAATGCGTCCGTGCCGCCAATGATGATGAAGCGCGCTGTGGGCTGCGTTGCCAGCACAAGCGCTGCCGCCTCAATGAAATCTTCCACGCGCTTTTTGCGATCAAGCCGCCCTACCCAACCGATCACGGGCGTTTGAGCGGAGACTCCCCATTCAGCGCGTACGGCATCCCGATCGGCGGGATTGAATTCAGCGAGATCGACTATCGACGGAATTTCGAGCGCGTGCTGCGGACGATCGGGCATGACAGCGGCGGCAGCGTCGCGGATCGACGCGCATACGCCCACATAACGCGCTGTCAGGTGTTTGGGTCCGGCGAACGCTTCCGCTACCAGGCCGCCATGTTCGATCAAGGGTGGACGCGCCGCGATCCGTTCCAACGCCGGAACCACATCGGGCACTGCCTGACACGCGACGACCAGATCATAGTGCGGAATCTTTTGCGCAAGGTACGCGACCGTTTCCTCGAATGAAAGCGTGTACGGCGTTTTATCGACCGTTACGCCTAGCGCTTCCAACTGATCATGCGTTTGTTCGGGCATATTCGGCTTCCGAAAGCAAGCCACCACCTCGATCTGATAACGCGCCGAGTCGATATATTTAGCGAGCAGCCGCACTTCAGTTTCTTCGCCACCGACGACCAACCAGGCGAATACGAACAGGACGCGTTTCATCAGTTGCCCCTCTTACAATCATGTCTTTACAGCCACGGCTCAACGGAAAAGTCGAGCATCCGTTCGGTAGATTATTCTCTGATAAGTTCTGGATTGCCAACGTTCCTGATCAAAATTTGATTAAATCGTTACACTCCCGGTTGGGCGTGCTCTGCGCTTGCGGGTAAAATAACAGATAGCTATCCTACGATCATCCTGCGAAAGCCTTTGCATCTATGCGAGATTCCGAACTACATATCCGAAGCGCGCTGGCCGCTGATGCCGATGGCTTGCTGCCGATCTGGCAAGAGACGGTCGAAACGATGACGCGCCTGGACAGCCGCTACCGGATCGCTGCGAATGGCGCGGAGCGTTGGCGAGCATCGTTTGTGGCGGGACTAAGCGACCCGGATCGACACACGGCGCTCATTTTGCGAGGCGATAAACCGATCGGCTACATGGTCGGCACAGTGCAAGCGAACGCGCCTGGCTTGCTGCCCGAAATGATCGGCGTCATTGTTGAATTGTCGGTCGATTCGCATGGGCAGGGCGGCGGCGTCGGAACGCAGTTGTTTGCGACGCTCTCGGATTGGTTCAAAACGCGCGGCGTCAGCCACATCGAACTGCGCGTGCCGTCGCGTAACCCGATCGCGCAAGCATTCTGGCGAGCACTCGGCGCAACATCGCTCTATGATCAACTCTGGATTAAATTACGTGACTGAGGCATTGACTGACAACTACAGGATTCGCGTGGCAGCGGCGGCGGATGAAAACGCGCTCGGCACGTTATGGGCACAGCTCATGAACGAAATGCGTCAGCTTGATCCACACCAACCCATGCCGATCGCAAATGCCGGACGGCACTACGCAGGGCGCGTGATTCGCAGCTTGAATGATCCGCACACGCGCGTATTTGTTGCGCAGCATGAGCACGCCGTGATCGGCTACGCCTTGGGCGCGCTGCTCGATACCTCCGATCTGTTCGCGGGTGGGCGCGAAGGCTTCATTGTTGATCTGTACGTGCTGCCAACCGCACGCCGTGCCGGAGTTGGCGGCGCGTTAGTGGCGGCACTGCGCGAATGGTTCGTGGAACAGGGCGCACTGCAAATCGTTTTGAATGTGGACAGCGCCAACGCTGCCGGACGCGCCTTCTGGCAAGCGCTCGGTGGCAGTGAGTATCAAATTAAAATGCGCATCGACCTACCTGACATGCCTCGTGCATCCGATGGATCAGGGGTGGGGCAAATGGAGTCGAAAATACCGTGACCCGACTAAGTACCTTCATTCGGCGCGCTGCCAATTGGCTTGGACCCGCGCGCACGCAAGCCCTTTTCATTTCGCTGGCTGTCACAGGCTTGCTCAGCTTGATTTTGAATGCCGTCAACAGCACCGCAAAAACGCCGTTTAGCTGGATTGCGCCCGCCCAGACTGGCTTGCTGTTGATCTTCCTGATCGGCGCGTTGTTTATCGTGATCTCGCGCTTGCGCCGTGAAGATCGGCGGCGCTTCATCGTGATCTTCATGCCCGCAATCGCGGCGTTCTCGTTGGCGCTGCTGTATCCGTCGCTGTGGCTGCTGTTCGTGCCCACTGGAATCGGCTGGATTTTCATCGCCTATGTTGCGTCGCGCTCACCGATGCGCCGCGAATATCAGGCAGCGATCAAGCATTTGCGGCGTGATGAATACGATCCGGCGATCGTGATCATGTCCGATTTGATCAAGCAAGAGCCGAACGATCCCGATCACCGCCGTTTCCGCGCCGAATTGTATCGACTAGCGGGCAAGGGGCGAAAAGCGCGCGTCGATTACGAAAAAGTGATCGCGCTGCAACCCAAATCGGGCGTGGGCTATAACGGGTTGGCTGAACTGTATTTGCAGGAGGGCGATGATAAAACGGCGCTGAATTATGCGCAGCAAGCCTTCGCGCTGGAGCCTGATCAATGGGTGGGATCGTACAACCTGGGCATGATCGAGGAACGGCTCGGCCAGTTCGCGGACGCGATCGCTCACCTGTTGCAAGCACTCAAGGTGGGCGTGCCGGACAGCCGCCACCGCTTATTGGCGCATTTGTGGCTGGCGCGGGCATATACGCAGCAAGCCGACAGCGTGCACGCCGATAGCGAGTTAGCCGCGATGCGCCGCGAAGTGACTGGCCTCAACGAGTGGAAAACCTTATTTGAGAGCAAGCAAGCTGCTGTTTTGCGAGAGGTGCTGCAAAGTGATGTGACGCTTGCTGAAAAGTTGATCGATGGTGAAACAACGTTAGCCGCCGCTGATCTAGCCATTCACGCGGTAAACGTGACAGGGATTCCTCATGCCTGATCTGTCAACGGTCGATCGGCGGGTGCTCGTATCAGGTGTGCTGGCGGTGCTGACGGCGGCAATTCTGATCGGGCTGATCGCGTTTGGGCCGTCGCAAGCGCGTTTGGGCGGGGTGGTCGGCTTGATCGGGCTGACCGTGGTCGTGCAAGTCACGCTGTTGTTCTTGCGCCCCACCGATCGATCGGCGTTCGGCAAAGCGCGTTCGGCTTTCGCGGCGGGTGAGTATGCCGACGCTGCCCGCCAGCTCGAACCGCTGATCACTGCGCAAACCGCCGAGCACACAAGCAGCGCCAGAACTGCCACCAAAGCAGTACCCGCGCGAACCTTGCTCGGCAACACCTATCGCCAGTTGGGGCGTCTGGATGACAGCCTTGTACAGTTGACAGACGCCTTGCACATCGCGCCCAAAAATGCATTTGTGCTGTACGGTTTGGGGCGTACCCGGCTGGCGATGGGCGAATTCGAGCAGGCCGCCGAACTTTTCGGGCAGGCGCTTGAAGCGGGTGCTCCATCGAATATCGGCTGTGATCTGGGCTGCGCCGAATATTTCGCGGGTAATACCGATGCTGCACTACGCACCTTGCAAAAAACAACGCGCCTATTGCAGATCGAGCCATACCGCGCATTTTTGGCGAATCTGCTGCTGTTGATCATGCTGGAAAAGCGCCCCGTTGAGGCTGTGCAAGTAGCGCTGCAAACGGCGGCTCAAAATTTGCGCGGCGACGCAGATGGGCTGGCCTACTGGCAAGCCGAAGTCGAGCGCCACCACGCTACCCCCTACGGTCAGGCATTGACCATCGTGCTGCTGAACGCCGATCGGTTTTTGACTGCGAATGTGTCCCAAAAGGAGTCCTGAAATGCAAGAAGATATGCAAACCAACGTGCCGCATGATATCGACGAAGCGCCCGAAGGACATAATACCGAAACGGTAGACGATCAGGTGGCGCTAATGGTGCCCACGTCAGCCGTGCCAACTGCTGCACAAACTCCCGCGCCGCGTTCCGGCTTAGGCGGCTTGATCCGTGCCGGATTGCTTTTGTTGGCCGTGCTCATTCTGCTGATCGTGGTGAGCGCTATCGTTTTCTCGGTGATCAAAGGTTCGCACAACCAGCCGCTGAGCATTGATGTATACCCGAATGCGTCGGTGCTCAGCAGCACGACTGCCACTAATTCGGATCACGTCATGTACCAGAGCGACGATCCGATCGATAATGTGTACGATTTTTACAGCCGTCGGTTGGGTAGTTCAGAGGAGAGCGGCTGCAAAAAGCTGTATCTGGATGCAGTCGCTTCCGACCTTCCCGGCCATTATTATTATCGGTGTGTGGTCGATTCGTCCGTGCTGGAAGTAAGCCAACTTGCCACGCTCACGCTTACCTCTCAGCTTGACGCAAATGGCGTCAAAGCTCGCACCTTGATCGATGTCAGCCGCAATTGGGGAGGTTCATGATGACCAACGCGCCGAATGAAAGCGATCAGCCGATTGTGCCCGTAGTGCCAGTGCTGCCTATCGAACCGAGCGAAGCGAGCGAGTTAACGGAACCGTCATCAGCGAAACTTAGCATCCCGGAGCGCGTGAAGCATATTGAGGAGGTCAAACAAGCGGCATTGGAAAAGACATGGCTTCCTTTGTGGCTGCCACTCGCCGCTGCCCTGATTGCGCTGGTTTTTGCGGCCTTGATCATCATCAAGGTTGGGCCGTCGCTCTCCGCGATGATCTCGCCGCCTGAGCCTGTACTCCCCGCCAATAGTGTGTTAGAATCGCACGAATCGAACGGTACGGAAGATCAATGGCTGTACCACACCACCACCAACGGCTGCAATGTGGCGCATGTGTACGCCAGAGCGTTTGGCGCGTGTATTTATGATCCGTCGTCGGGCTGTACATCGAAGGATATGCCCGAAGGGACGCCCGCCGTGGTGCCAGCAATGAGCAGTGAAGTTGCCGAATGTTCCGGCTTTCAGAACATCGCTACATACCGCATTGCATGGCGCGTGTATATCGGCAGCGGCACCACCGGTAGGCCGGTCATCTTCCGCATATATCGTGAGGTCAATTGAGCTTGACTGACCTTAGTTGGAGAAGTTAACCCTAATGGCGTTGTTTGAACCCGTCACTTCTAAATTGAATGTCCGCGAGTTGGAGCAAAAGCAGCTCGACTTCTGGAAAGATCAACACGTTTTTGAGCGCACGCTGTCCGAGCGGGAAAATGCACCGCGCTACGTATTCTATGAAGGACCGCCCACCGCCAACGGTCACCCGGCCAGCCATCACGTTCTGGCGCGCGCCTTCAAGGATATGTTTCCGCGCTACAAGATCATGAACGGCTACTATGTGCAGCGCAAGGGCGGTTGGGATACGCACGGTTTGCCCGTCGAGATCGAAGTCGAAAAAGAACTGGGCATCCAGCACAAGAGCGAGATCGAAACCTACGGCATCGCGGAATTTAATAAGAAGTGCCGCGAAAGTGTATTCCGCTATACGCAAGAGTGGGAACAGCTCACCGAACGGATCGCCTATTGGGTGAGTTTGGACGACGCCTATGTGACCTACAACAACGAGTACATCGAGTCCGAATGGTGGATTCTGAAACAGTTGTGGGACAAGGGCTTGCTGTATCAGGATTACAAGATTGTGCCCTACTGCGCGCACGATGGTACGCCGCTGTCCAGTCATGAAGTCGCGCAGGGCTATCAGGATGTGGACGATCCGTCGGTGTTCATTCGCTTTGCACTGAAAGACGAGGCGCTGAAAGACGAGTCAAATACCGCGCTGCTGGTGTGGACGACTACGCCCTGGACGCTGCCCGCCAACGTTGCCCTGGCGGTTGATCAGAAGGCCGACTATGTGCTGGTTGAAGGACCGGCGCAGTATGGCGAAGGCACGGAACGCTTGATCCTGGCTGAGTCGCTGCTCAGCAAAGCGCTTAAATCGCCAGAAAATTATACGGTGATTCGCCAGATGAAGGGCGCGGAACTCGTCGGCAAGCACTATACGCCGCTGTTTACATATATGCCGATCAGCGCTGAGCAGGATTACGCCTACGTGGTGCATGGCGATTTTGTCAGCATGGATGACGGCACCGGCATTGTTCACATGGCGCCTGCCTTTGGTGCGGACGATATGGAAATCGGCAAAACGTACAATCTGCCCGTGCTGATGACGGTCAAACCCGATGGCACACTGGCGGACGCGATCACACCGTGGGCGGGCATGTGGTTCAAGGACGCTGATCCATCGATCATCAAAGATTTGAAGGCACGCCGTATCCTGTATCGCTCGGAAAAATATAATCACAGCTACCCATTTTGCTGGCGCTGCAAACGACCTTTGCTATATTACGCGCGCACCACCTGGTTCATCGCCACCACCCGCTATCGCGATCAAATGGTAGCGCTCAACAATACGATCAATTGGACGCCGGAGCATATCAAGCAAGGCCGCTTCGGAAACTGGTTAGCCGATAACCGCGATTGGGCACTTGGCCGCGAACGTTATTGGGGTACGCCGCTTCCCGTCTGGCAATGCGATAGCCCGACTTGCGATCACAAGCAGTGCGTCAGCAGTGCCGCCGAACTGACCGAATTGACGGGAAAAGATCAGCGCGAACTGGATTTGCATCGCCCTTATGTAGACGAAGTGAGTTGGCCGTGCGTGCAGTGTGCGTCCGGCACGATGCGCCGCGTGCCCGAATTGATCGATGTGTGGTTCGACAGTGGCTCAATGCCCGTCGCGCAGTGGGGTTATCCGCAGCACAATGCCGCCAAATTTGCCGAACAATTCCCGGCGGATTACATCTGTGAGGCGATCGATCAAACGCGCGGCTGGTTCTACAGCTTGCACTCGATCGCAACCATGCTGTTCGACTCCGTGGCCTACAAAAACGTGATCTGCCTCGGACATATGCTCGACGAAAAAGGCGAGAAGATGTCCAAGAGCAAGGGTAACGTGGTTGAACCGTGGGATGTGCTCGATAAGTACGGCGCGGACGCTTTTCGCTGGTATATGTACACCTCGAACCCGCCCGGCGACTCGCGGCGCTTTTCGGTGGAACTCGTCGGTGATGTGATCCGCAATTTCTATCTGACGCTGTGGAACACGTACAGCTTTTTCGTGACCTACGCCAATCTGGATGGCTTTGATCCGTCAAAGGTGAGCGTGCCGGTCAGCGAGCGCGACGAACTCGATCGCTGGATTCTGAGCGAGCTGCAACAGTTGGTGGCGCGCGTCACAGCGGCTTATGAACAATACGACGCAACCGAAGCGACCCGCCCGATTCAGACGTTTGTCGATGATCTGAGCAACTGGTATCTGCGCCGTTCGCGCCGCCGCTTCTGGAAAACAGTGAACGACAACGACAAGAACGCCGCGTACCTGACGCTGCATGAATGTTTGCTGACGATCGCCAAACTGCTCGCGCCTGCCATGCCGTTTTTGGCCGAGTCGATGTATCGCAACCTGAACATCGGATCGAACAGCGACAAGTCCGCATCCGACTCGGTGCATTTGTCGCAATGGCCGCACAGCGATCCGGCGCGGCTGGATCAACACCTGATCGATGAAATGCACCTGGTCAAGCATTTGGCCGAAATGGGACGATCGGCGCGTGATGCAGTCGGACTCAAGCTGCGCCAGCCGCTGTCGGAAGGCATGTTCGCGGTGCGCAATCCGTCCGAATCGAAGGCAGTGCGGCGTTTGGCGTACATCCTGGCCGATGAACTCAATATCAAGTCGGTCAATGTGCTTGAATCAGCGAGTACCGTCGTCAAGTACAGCTTGAATCCACTGCCGCAAAAGCTCGGCAAAAAGTTCGGCGCTGAGTTTCCGCGCGTGCAAAAGCTGCTGCGCGAAGGCGATGCCGAACAAGTGGCGGGGTGGGCAAAACAGTTATTGGACGGTAAAAGCATCAGCGTCAATTGGGAAAGTGCCGACGGCGCGCCGAAAACCGCCGAAGTGAGCAATGAAGAAGTCGAAGTGCGGCGCAGTGCCTCGGAAGGCTACGCGGTGGCAGAAGCGGGCGGCTATCTGGTGGCGCTGACGACCCAACTTAATGACACCCTAATCGCGGAAGGGCTGGCGCGTGAAGCCGTGCGCCGCGTTCAACTGATGCGCCGTGACGCCGATTTCTCGCTGGACGATCATATTGCGGTGACTTATCAGGCCAGCGACAAACTTGCACGAGCGCTCAGCAGCTTTGCCGATTATCTGCGCGCCGAAACGCTGGCTGATCAGCTCACCGTCGGAGCGCCTGCAACGACGAACGGCGATCAGGCGGACTTCACGCAAGCGTTCGAGTTCGATGGCGAAACAGTCACGTTCGGTATCCGTCGGCAAGGCAAAGCGCACGCCTGAAAGTCCCTCACCCCAACCCCTCTCCCACAAAAGGCGAGGGGCACGCAACTTCACTCACACAGCGATTTTAAGCAGCGGAAAGAACAACGAATATGCAGCTCTATAACACGTTGACCGAACAGCTTGAGCCGCTCACCAGCAGCGACGGCATTATGCGGATGTACGTGTGCGGCGTCACGCCCTACGATACAACGCACCTGGGGCACGCCTTCACTTACACTTGCTTTGATGTGCTGGCGCGCTATCTGGAATACAGCGGCCTGGAAACGATCACGGTGCAAAACGTGACCGACATTGACGACGATATTCTGAAGCGCGCCGCTAAAGTCGGCATGGCCTGGGATGCGCTGGTGCGTCAGGAAGTTGCCAAGTTTCAGGCTGATTTGCGAGCGCTCAATGTTCGTCCGCCCGATCACTATCCGTATGCCACACAGGAAATCCCCAAGATCATTGAGATCGTGCAAGCGCTGATCGAAAAGGGCTACGGTTACGGGCGCAATGGCAGCGTTTACTACGATGTGCGGCACGATCGGGGTTTTGGCGAGTTGGGGCACATGGAGTATGCCGAGATGCTGGCAACCGCCAACGAACGCGGCAACTTCCCTGATGATCCGAACAAGCGCGACCCGCTCGATTTTGTGTTGTGGCAAGCGGCAAAGCCGGGCGAACCGACCTGGGAAAGTCCATGGGGTGCAGGGCGTCCGGGTTGGCATATCGAGTGTTCCGCGATGAGTATGCGCTACCTCGGAACGCAAGTCGATATTCACAGCGGCGGCGCGGATTTGATCTTTCCGCACCATACCTGCGAAATCGCGCAAGCCGAACATTTCAGCGGCGTAACGCCATTCGTGCGCTATTGGTTTCACATCGCCATGGTTCGGCTGGACGGCCAGAAGATGAGCAAATCATTGGGCAATATGCTCTTTGTGCGCGAACTGCTCAAAACATATTCCGCCGATGCAATTCGCGTGTACCTGTTGTCGCATCACTATCGCGCAGGATGGGACGCCGATAACGCTACGCCCGATCTGCAAAAAGCTGAAGCGATGGTCACCCACTGGCGCAATGCATTGGCACTGCCGAGCGTCACTGAGCATGGCAGCGAAACGCTGAACCCGATGCCCTATCAGGAAACGTTCAGCCTGGCGATGGACGACGACTTGAGTACGCCGCGCGCGCTGGAACATCTGGACGAATTGGCGGACGCGATCGCGAATACGTCCGGCGATCTTCAGGCGGCACAAACGACGCTCGGCACGTTAGCGGGCGTGTTGGGGCTACGCCTGAGCGAATCATAAAGCTCCCACCCGCCGCAAGGCTTCCGCTGCTGTTAGGCGCGCTGACCCTGTTGTTCATGATCAAGGCACTGCGCACGCCCACTGGCATTGAGGCGCTTGACGGGCACGATCTGGTCAATCAGCAGTACCCGCTGCTTTCGCTCATTTTCGACAGCCTGCGCAACGGTCAGGGCTTACCCCTGTGGACGCCGTACCTGTTCGCCGGACAAAGCATCGTCGCCAACCCGCAAGCCACCTTTTTCTATCCGCCCGCCTGGCTGATGATCCCGCTAGGCGTGACGCGCGCAGTGACATGGCTGGTCACGCTGCATCTGTGGATCGGCGGGTGGGGACTCGCGTGTCTGACGCGGCGCATGGGCGCTTCATGGTTCGGCGCATTGTGCGGCGCGATCGCCTATGAGTTTTCGGCGTTGATCGGCGCACGCATCGGTGCGGGACATCTTAATTATTTGTTGTGTCAGGCGTGGCTGCCGTGGATTGCCGCCGCTTATTTGTGGTCACTGAAACGATCCAGCGTGTTCGCCATTTTGCCAGGGGCGGCGCTGTTCGGCGCGTGCGTGCTGACAGGATACCCGCCGCTGCTGTACTTTGCCGGAATGTGGCTGCTCATCCTGTGCATTTACACGGTCGCGCAAGCCACTACCGAGCGCTGGCAAGTGGCACGGCGCGCGCTCATCCGTCTGATCCGGGATCGGCGCGATCGGCACGGTGTTAGGCGCGGCACTGCTGCTTCCCACTGCGCAGTTAACGCTCCGTTCGACGCGCACGCAGCAAGCAAGCTTGAATTTCAGCAATAGCTACGCACTCCCCGGCGGTCAACTGATCACGCTGTTATTTCCCAATGTGTTCGGCTACCCGACGCTGCCGGATCAAGGCTATTGGGGCTTGCCATTCTATGAAGAATCGACCGCCTACGTTGGGATTTTACCGCTGATCGCGATTTGCTTTGTCCGCAAGCGTCCGGCAAGCATCCTGATGGGCGCGTTCGTGCTGATCGGTCTGGTGATCAGCGTGGGGATCGACGGCGGGTTGTTTCCGGCGCTGTACTGGCTGTTACCCGGCTACAGTTTGTTTCGCGTGCCATCACGCGCGCTGTACTTTTTCGTGGTCGGCTCGGCTGGTTTAATCGCGTTCGCCTTAAGCGATCTGCAAAGTGCGTCCGCGGACGAGCGCTTGCGCTTACTGCGGATTCCTGTACAGCGGTTGCTGCCACTGTTAGGCGCGTTTGCGCTGCTGATCAGTGCCGCGTTGATGCTTGTGTACGGCGTACACAGTGCGGACGCTGCCCCACCCTGGCGCGCGTTGGTGAGCGGCAATGAGGTTGGCATTGCGTTATTAGCGATCGGCGCGGCATGGCTCATTCTGCGCTTGTGGCAAACGTCTAGCGCGCGTGCGATTCCACGTTGGCTGCTGATGCTGACCGCTGCTGCGCTGGTACTGGACATGTGGCATATTGCGCAGCCGATGGTTACCGTCAGCGCGATCGATGTGCCGGACGAATGGAAGCTGCTGGCAAGGGTAGCGCCCGCTTCACCGGATTACCGCGTGATGACCATTCCCGATCAGATCATCTGGCAAGCAGGCGCGACCTACACACATCACCTGAACGCCAGCGGTTACGATCCATTGGTCAACAGCGACTATCAGCAGCTATGGCAGGCCGCGCAGGATAATCCAACTTCACCGATTGCGCGGCTGTTGGGCGTGAAATATGCGTTCAGCAATGCGCCTTACGAATGGTCAAAGCTGCCTGCCACTGATCAAGTGAGTTTGCTCACTCATGAAGGCGATTGGTACCTCTATGAAGTGCGCAACCCATTACCGCACGCTTTCATCGTGCCGATCGTTTCAGCGCTGAGTGATACAGAAGCGCGATCGCAGCTTGCTTCAGGCAGTGTTGATCCGCTCAAAAGCGCATTTGTGGCGCAGCCGATTGCGTGCCCTTCCAACGGTTCAGGCACAGCGTCGATCACCCACTATGCATCGAATACGGTTGAGATCGCGACAAAAACAGGCGGCTTGCTCATCCTGACGGATAGCTACGATCCCAATTGGGTGGCCTTCATTGACAACGTGCCCGCGCCCGTAGTTCGCGCGGATACAGCACTGCGCGGCGTATGTGTGCCGGACGGAGCGCATCAGGTGCGCTTTGAGTATCAGCCGCGCGCGTTTTGGATCGGCGTGCTGATTTCCGTGGTGGGGTGGCTGAGCATCATTGCTATTGGGGTAATCTTTGGGATACATTACTTGCGCGTTTTGAGAAAGCGAGAGCGCTCAGCCTGAAATGCAAACGGCTGAGCAATTGCTCAGCCGTTTATGAGAAACCAAAACAGGTAGTGAACTAGCGGGCGTGCTGTTTTTCTACGGTGTCGTGGTGCTCGCTGGTCTTCTTGGCGGCGGTTGTCGAGTGCTCGGTAGCATGAGCTTCGTGGCCGTGCGCCTGATTGGCGTTGTGACTGGCTTCTTCGTGCTTGCCTTGTTCGTTCAACTTGGCAGCATTGTCGTGGTGCTCAGCGGCACGACGGTGATGCTCAGCGGCAACGGTATGATTTTCGGTCGCGGGGTGTTTATTGTCAGCCATAATTTAATCTCCTCAAAAGATTTGTTCATTAACTTGGTAGCGCTCAGTCTACCTATACAAAGTATACAACAATTTTTCGGCAATGCAAACAAGTTTTTTAGGGAAAGCTGAGGCGCGTCCACTGCATCGAATCGACCTGCACACCGTTGACGAACAGCTCCCAATGTAAATGGGGGCCGGTGACCCGTCCGGTGCTGCCCACTTTGCCGATAATTTGCCCCGGCTGTATTACATCGCCTACATTGACCAAAATCTGCGTCTGATGCCAGTAGCCCGTATACACGCCCCACCCATGATCGATAATCGTGGCGTTGCCGCGCACATGCAGCAAACCCGTGAATACCACGATCCCGCCGACTGGCGCATAAATCGGCGCTCCCGGCGCAGCGCCAAAATCGTTACCCGTGTGAAACTGATCATATGGCCCGTTGTCATACGATCGGCGTGTCCCGAACTTTGAGGTGATCGCCGCTGGCACTGGCAATCCGAACGGTCCGCCGAAATAACGCTTGACCGTGTTCGGCGAGACGATCGCCATGACTTGATCGAGTTCAGGCTGCGTAACACGCGGATCGAGCAAATCTTTTTGATCGGCGGGCAGTTGAATCTTTTCTGAGTTGTAGCCGCCATCGGTGATGGCAACATTGCGCACAAGTTCGGTTTGCTGCTTTTTGGCGTCGGTCGCCAGCACATGCAATACATAGATGCCGGGCTTGCTGAAGGCGTCGATCCCGATTAAGAGATGATGAGTCAGGCCACCGTCGTCGCTGTGATCGACCAGCGCCTTATTCATGAACGAGCCGCTGAGCTGCGTTGGCGTACTCATCGTGATTTCCATTGCAACGGTGCGCCCTTGCTCGATCACTGTCGGATTCAAGGTGAATTGAGCGAACGGCAGCGGCAGATCAACCAATGCCGGGCCTTCTTTACTCGCCGGAATCAGCAGCGATTGCCCAACAAACAGCGCGCCATTAGCGGTCAGCCCGTTGGCGATGCACAGCGCTGATAGTGATAGACCCGTGCGCAATGCCACGCCATATAAAGTATCGCCCGTTTGTACGATGTACATATAGCCCATTGGGGTTTGCGTGCGGCCATTTTCACCTGCTTGCAAAGCTACCGTCTGGCCGATGTAAATCTGCGCCGGATTAACGATCCGGTTGGCGTACCCGATCGCGCTGATGGTTGTGCCAAAGCGCCATGCCAGATCGCGCAAGCTGTCAGCGGGGCCGATCACGTAATGGGTGGGCACACCCGGCGCTGAACCTGCGACAGCAGGCGCAGCATTAGGGATCAATAGGCGCTGCCCAACCGCAATTTGTGACGGATCAGCGAGTCCATTGGCGCGCGCGATAATGTCTACGGTGCTGCCATAGTGCAAAGCGATCTGATACAGATTTTCGCCGCGCTGCACAACGTGAATAGTGCTGGTATCCGGTGCGGGCGTTACGCTTTGAGCGCGGCTGGCGGATAAGGGGAGCAGCAGGCCGAGCAGGGCGATCAGCAACACCCGGCTCAGCAGTGCCCGATTTAGCATGAGCTTAGTGAGCTTGTTCATCAAAAACGAGTTGATCACCAATACTGACTCGATCCAGGATCAAAGGGCGCGCTTCGATGAAATATTGAGCGGGCTTGTGTGGCGCATAGGATAAACGCCACGGCTTCGCCAACACTTTATCGACCACCACGCCATTTTTATCCAACCAGATCGTCGCGATCGGATACAACATAAAGAGCATGTGGATCGCGGTTTCCAGGACGCTTTCACGACCGTAGGCGAACAGCAAGCCGTCATCGTCGGACAGGTTGCGGCGCAGCATCAAACCTTTGAGGTGACCCCAAAAGCGCGCCGTCCATTCAGCACGCGGGAGCACGACAGCGCCGCTGGTCATGTTACGGATGATGCGATATTGAGTCATATTGCCATCTTCATAGAGTCACCTCTCAAACCGTATTTCCCTCACGAAATTGACTCCCTTCCCCTGTAATCGGGGAAAGGGTTGGGGTTAGGGGTCTGCTACCTTTCAGGGAATGTACAGCGTTTGGCCGACGTAAATTGTATTGGCGTTAATGATATGGTTAGCTCGCATCAGCGCATCCAGCGTGACATTGTAGCGCAGCGAAATACGATACAGATTATCGCCGGGCTGCACGATGTATGTCACGCGCGGCTTCGGGATCGCTGTCGGCGGCGCTTTGCCGTTGGCATTATTGCCCGCGCCCGGCACTACCAACACCTGACCGACTCGAATTTGCGTCACGTTGACGATTCCGTTCAGACGCGCTAACGCTTCCGGTGAGGTGTTGTACAGGCGCGCAATGCTGAACAGCGTTTCGCCCGCTTGCACGATGTATGTACCAATTCCGTTCAGCGTTGGGCCGACCAGCGGCGGTAGCACTGTTGGCCCAAACGGCGGCACAAATGGCAGCCGCGTCGCGAAGGAGGGCGGCGCGTTGGTCGCGGTGCTGAACACGGGCGTATCGGTCGGAAACTGCGTGACCGGGATGGTCAGCACTTCGCCAATAAAGATGAGGCCTTCTTCATTCAACCCGTTGAGCGAAATGATCGCGTCGATCGTTGAATTGAAACGGATCGTCAGATCATAAACGGTATCGCCGTAAACGACCGTATAGAACAGTCGTCCGGTGAAGTTTGGCGTGCTGGACGCGGTAGCCGTCACAAATGGCGTGTCAGTTTCAGTTGGGCCGCCGGGCGTATTGGTTGCAGTGGGAGGAGCGCTGGTGTTGCTCGGTGTGAGCGTCTCAACACTCACCGTGCCAACACTGATAGTACTCGTCGGGATGAACGTTGCCATCGCTCCGCCGGGGGTGCTGCTGACAGGGATCGTACCTTCCTGCGTGGGCGTCGGGAACGGCGTATCGGTGACCGCCGCGACGGGCGTTAGCGTTGGCACTATCACGGTCGGCGTGGCCGTGCTGCTCGGAACGATGGTGGGCGTTGCCGTGATGGTAGCTGTGTTGGTCGGAGTCGCGGTACTGCTTGGTAGGGGCGTATTGGTCGCTGCCAGGGCGAGCACCGTCAGCGATGCATCATCCACGTACACATGATTATTTTTGAGCGGCTGTGCAACGGAACTCCGCACGAACACAGTCACCGATGCACCTGTTGCGACCGTATCGATCGACAATGCGCGGTACTCGTCATAAAATTCTTGTTCCGCTGACCAGACGATGCCGCTAGCCGTGGCGTCCGTGCCGCCGGTCGGATCAATGCCAACCTGAACTTTGATGCCGCCCGGATTATAGCTATGATCGGGATCGTCGCCGTTGGTTGACCACACGTTGACGTACGCCGTGAAGCGAACGCGGCTGCCTAGCGGAGTGCCCGCCGTCTGATAAATGCCACCCGTATGCGTCGCGTAAAATGTAAAATATTCCTGTGCGCCCTGGCCGCCATGCACGCGCGTCTTATTGTCTGCCGCGCGGTACTGCGGCGTGGCGTTCACATAGCTGCTGTTTGGATCAGGCGGTAAGAACCAGGCCGTCCAATTGTTGGCAACGGTGCGCGTAACATCGCCGCCGACTGCCGTAAAACCACTTTCAAAGTTAGCGTTCTGTAGTAGATTGGCATTTTGCGCGCCAACCTGAATGTGTCCGAACCCGGCCCATGCCAGCACAGCGATCGCAACGATCCATAAGCGTTGTTCGCGTCGCATAATCCCCCTCACCAATGAATGCCGCCAAAGCAACAGCGCACAGCACGCCGTGACCAGACTATATTACGCGATGTGCCAAATTGTGCCACAGCAAAAACAAGCGCTAAAACTCGCGATTTTAACAAATTGAGCCGATCCGCTATAATTTAGGCGTTATACAGCGCGCACAGGGCGAACCATGTCAGACTCACTCATCGGCAAACAACTCGGCGATTATCAAATTCGGGAACTGCTGGGGCGCGGCGGGATGGCGCGCGTGTACATCGGTTACGATGCGCGGCTCGATCGGCAGGCAGCCGTCAAGATCATCAACAACGATTTTAACCCGGCGGATCGCGCTGAATATACCGAGCGTTTTCGGCGTGAGGCGCGCGCCATTGCTCGCTTGAATCATCCGAATATCGTCGGCGTGTATCAGTTCGGCCAATATGAAGACAGCTACTATATGGCGATGGCGTTTGTCGAAGGCCGTGATTTGCGTCAGGTGCTGCGCGAATACAGCGATCGGCACGAGATCATGCCGCTGAGTGACGTGCTGAACATCGTGCGCGGGATCGGCAGCGCGTTGGATTATGCACATGGACTCGGTGTGATCCATCGGGATGTGAAGCCCTCGAATATCATGGTGAACAAAGAGAACCGCCCGATCCTGACCGATTTTGGGTTGGCACTGAGCGCCAATGAAGGGACACTCGGTGAGACATTTGGCAGCGCCCACTACATCGCACCTGAGCAGGCAGTATCATCAGCCAAAGCCGTTTCACAGAGTGATTTATATTCGCTCGGCGTGTGCATGTACGAGATGCTGACGGGTAAGGTTCCGTTCGATGATCCATCCGCGATGAGTGTGGCGCTGAAACATTTGCAAGACCTGCCGCCGCCACCCTCTTTATACAACGTCAATTTGTCCGTCGCGATCGAACAGGTTGTCTTACGCGTGCTGGATAAAGACCCGGCGCATCGTCCGGCGACAGGTGCGGAGCTGACGCGCAGCTTTGAAAACGCGATCAATAATGGTTTGTTGGCCGACACTTCGGAAGTGATGGTGGCCGATATACGTAATGCGCAGGCGCAGCGCCCCACACCAGTGCCTACTCCAGCGGTCAACATCTCGTCAGTGCCGATGATCACGCCGCGCGCGCCTGCCCAAACGTTCGATAAGCCTGAAATGTCAGCTGTTAAACAGCAGTCCCCACCCACAGTCCCCAATGAAACGGCTGATATTGTGACGTATGTCCCTGTACCCATCCAGGGAGTATTGACGCCGCTTGCCCCGGCACGTCAGCGGCGCATATCATTTTTACCGCTGTTGGTGATTTTGCTCTTATTGGGCAGCGGCGGCGCTTTGTTTGCAGCCCGTACACCGGGGCTGCTTGGCACGCCCACCCCCACTCTGACGATCACGGCTTTGGAAGTGACGCTCTCTGCTGTACAGATTGCCGCGCTGCCACTGGCGACCGCTACGCCCACCGCGACTGATACTGCCACCAACATTCCAGCCACCGCCACCCCAACCATAACGTCCACGCTGACAGCATCAGCAGCACAGACCGTAACGGCAGCGCAAGCCGCCACGATTGACTCGTCTGTTACCGCGTCTGATGCGACAACTGCGCCCGCTACTGTGCCTGCCACCCTTGTACCCGCTACTGTTGTACCATCCGCCACTTTGACCGCTACTATCGCACGCGTGGATGTGGTGCTGATTTACGATAAAAGTCAGATCAATTTGATCAATAAAACGTCGCATCTTATTTCCATAAAAGCTATGAAATTTGTGCAAAATGGCGGCACTCCGCGCGTCTTCACCGGCATCCAATGGGTGCCCAACAATAACGCGCTGCCACCGCAAGATTGTTTTCAAGCACGGCTGTACACGCTCGACTCGATGCCTATTCCCAAAGAATGTGCTTCGCTGTTTGCAACCTATGGCGCAGTGCGTGCGCAGCAATTCTGGATCGCGCAAAGCGCCGATGTGACCACTTTTGACGTATCATTAAATGACGCATTGTTAGCTACTTGCCCGATTACTACCGGACGGTGCGAATTTGCACTGCCCGGCTAAACGTCGTCATCAACGTACGCAATGAGCGCCTACTCAAGCCAAAATATCGCTCAGCAAAAACGTAGGGATATATGTCCGATACTGTAACCGGCCAGCAAACCCGCCAACTTGAAGTCCTTGTACGCGTTTCTTCACTGCTTTCCACGCTCGATCTGGATCGCGTGTTGAACGAAGTGCTGCGCTTGACGACTGAAGTTGTGACTGCTTCCAGAGGCAGCTTCTTCTTACTGAACGATCAAGGTCGTGGCCTGACGCTTCAACGCTTTTTGAGTGAGCGTAACTACAATCCAGAGATGAAAGAATACGTCTCGGAGCGCATCTTACATGAAGGGCTGGCGCATTGGGTGTTGATCAACAAGGATGCTGCTGTTGTCGATGACACATTGATTGACCCACGCTGGATCACGCTGGAAGGTGAAACACGCGGCGCACGCTCGGCACTGTGCGTACCGTTCTTCTTTGAAGATCAGGTGTATGGCATTCTGACGCTCGAACATCCCGAACCGTATCACTTCATGGAGAGCGATAAACGGCTGGCGAAAGCGGTTGCCAATCAAGCCTCCGCTGCCATGCGTAATGCTCAGTTGTTCGATCGTACGCAAGCCCAGCAGCGTCAGCTCGAAGCCGTCCTGAACAGCACGACTGAAGCGCTTTTCACGATCGATCAATGGGGTCATTTGGGTGTGATCAACCCGGCGGCTGAAGAAGTGTTGGGTGTCGCTGCCAGAGATTTTGTCGGTTTGTCGATCGATTTGTTGGCCGACGAAAACTCGCTGATGACCAATATCCTGATCGCCATACGCGAAGCCAATCTGACGGTGGGGACGCAATCGTTCGAGGTGACCGACGCCCGTACACGGCGCGACTTTGTGGTGAGCGTATCGGTCATGAATCAAGATCAACGGCAAGATGGGGGATCGGTCGTGGCCCTGCATGATGTGACCTCGCTTAAAGATTTGACGCGCCTCAAAACGCACATGTTGCAAATGGCCTCGCATGATCTCAAGAATCCATTAGGTGTGCTGCTCGGTTATCTGGATATGCTGCGCGAAGATGCACAAAGCGGCATTGTGCCCGCTGCGCAGTTCATCGAAGGAATGCTGCGTGCGGTCGATCGGATGGATGAACTCATCAAAACGCTCTTGAGTCAAGAACGGATCGACCAGCAGTCCACCATGCGCCACCAGAAGATCAACCCCTACGCCCTTTTGGACAGCGTGCTCGACGATACGCGAGATAACGCGCAGACCATGCAGCATACTGTAGAGTTGGACGTTCGCGAGAATTTGCCGATGCTTTCCGGCGATCCGGTCGAGCTGCGTGAAGCGATGAACAACCTGATTGGTAACGCGATCAAGTATACGCCGATGGGCGGCACAATCACGGTGCGCATGGTGGCCGCCGAAGAACGCTTTTTCTTTTCAGTGATCGATACCGGTTTGGGCATTCCAGCCGATCAACAAACTGCTATTTTCCGCAAATATTTCCGCGCTAAACAAGCGTCCACTGCCGCGATCGAAGGTACCGGCCTCGGCCTGAGTCTGGTCAAGACAGTGGTTGAGCGACATGGCGGCAACGTCTGGTTTCAGAGCGAAGAGGACAGCGGCAGCACCTTCGGCTTTTGGCTGCCATTGCTGATCACGCCATAAACAAATGGCTGTTGGCGGATGGACTTTGCACGCGCCGAATTAAGCGTCGGGCGTTCGTTGATTCCCACAAAATCGAGTAGGATATAAGCGCACTTCGCTTATAGCGTAGTGGTTGTCAATGTGCTCTAAGCATTCAGAACGACTACTCTAGAACTGGTTATAATATGCCGCTTTTGACACTCATCGTCGAAGACTCGGAAGCCGACGCGAAAATGGTTCTGCATGAACTTCGGCGCGGCGGGTACACACTGGAATACGAGCGCGTCGATAATGCTGCCGATATGCGAGCGGCTTTACTCGATCGGCAGTGGGATATCGTCATTTCGGATTACACAATGCCCGACTTTGACGGATTGAGCGCGCTGCTGATCCTGAAAGAAAGTGGCCTCGATCTCCCTTTTATCATTGTGTCGGGAAGCGTTGGCGAATCGCTGGCAGTTGAAGCCATGCGAGCAGGCGCGCACGATTATTTGATGAAAGACAATCTGGCGCGCTTTGTGCCCGCCGTCGCACGTGAGCTGCGCGAGGCACAAATCCGCCGCGAACGCAGACAAGCTGAAGAAGCTTTGCACCACGCCTACACAGATTTGGAAGCGCGTGTGCAAGAACGTACTGCGGAGTTGGCGCGAGCAAATGTGCTCTTGCAAAATGCGGTGAAAATGCGCGATGAGTTTCTTTCAGTGGCGGCGCACGAACTCAAAACACCTATCACCAGCCTTAAAGGATATACCGAATTATTTATGCGGCGCATCGATAAAAAAGGCACAATCGAAATGGCTGAAATACGCCAATCCTTTGTGACCATCAAGCAGCAAGCCGATCGCATGGCGCAGCTCATTGCGCAGCTCATGGATACCTCTCGCATCAGTTCCGATCGGCTTACGATGGAGCTAGCACCGACTGATATTGTGCGGTTGGTGAACGATGCCATTGTAACCGCACACTTTTATTCGCCGGATTTTGAAATTGAGCCGATCATGCACGATCCGGTCATCGTGTTGGCGGACGTTTTGCGTATGGAACAGGTCTTCTCGAATCTGCTCAACAACGCGGTCAAGTACAGCCCCAATAACGAACTGATCAGCGTCGATTTCTCGATTGTTGGGCTGACGACCGTTTGTATTGCGGTAATCGATCACGGTATTGGCGTCCCGATGGAACACCGCCCACATATTTTCGAGCGGTTCTATCAGGCGCATGGCAACGGCTATCTGGGCGGAATGGGTTTGGGGTTGTATATCAGTCAGCAGATCGTGAAGTTTCACGGCGGGCGGATCGAGCTGGAAACATCCCCTGACGGCGGAACCCGCTTTGCCGTTTACTTACCCATTATGTCTGTGCCCCCGGACTCTCTACCACAGAACGAAACGTTATCTGAAAATCCCGCGACCTGAAAGATTCAAGCTGAGAGCTGAGGGCAAACTCCGCCTGGCTAATCCTCAGCGATAGCGGGCACAGCGCCGCCCTTAGCCAGCGTGAAATAGAAGGTTGCACCTTCATCAATGACGCCCTCTGCCCATGCGCGTCCGCCGTGCCGAATGATAATTCGCTGGACAGTTGCCAACCCGACACCCGTTCCCGGAAAATCGGTGGCGCGGTGCAGGCGCTGAAACGGCGCAAAGAGGCGATTGACGTACTTCATATTGAAGCCAGCGCCGTTGTCCTTGATGAAGTACACGGCTTCGTGATCCTGATACAGCACGCCAAACTCAATCCTGGGCGTGCTTTGTTTTTGCGTGAATTTCCAGGCGTTACTCAATAAGTTTTCCAGCACCGCTTGCAACAATGACGCATCGCCATCAGTGAGCATGTCTTCAGCGATGATCATTTCGACAGCGCGTTCCGGCTGCGCTTTTTTGAGTGTGCCCGCTATTTCGCGCCCTAGCGCACTCAGATCGACGATCGCGCGCTGCATCGGCGTCCGGGTCACCCGTGACAGCGCGAGCAGGTTTTCGATCAGCTGACCCATTCGTAAAGTTGCGCCGCGTATGTCGTGCAAAAGTTCCTGACCAGTGGCATCTAAAGCGGCGTTATAGTCTTCCAACAAAACCTGGCTGAAACTGCTGATATTCCGTAAGGGTGCTCGCAAATCGTGCGACACCGAATAGCTGAAGGCTTCCAGTTCGTTATTGACGGCTTGAAGCTGCGCAGTCCGTTGTTCGATCCGTATTTCCAGCTCTGCATTCAAGCGGCGTATCTCAGCTTCGGCACGTTCACGCTCGGCAATTTGTGCCTGAAGCGAACTGTTGGCTGCGTCAAGCTCAGCCGTTCGCAACTTGACGCGCATTTCGAGCAAATCCTGCGCTTCCTGAATTTGATCCAGCGCGCTCAATAATTCGCTGTTCTGCTGTCGAACTTCCTCAAAGGTATTTTGCGGGTGCAGCCGTACCAATTCATCGGCAATACGCGCAACCTGTACGGCGTCCACTTTGATCAGCGCAGGCAGCAGCTTTCCGAGCACAACGGTAGTGCCCTGCCCGATCACCGAGTCAACCCTGAACTCGTCCATCAAGCGCCGTGAGCCGTGCAATCCTGAGCCACCGCCCGCTTTGCCGTCGCTTTTTTTATCCGCCGATCCCTGAATACCCGGCCCTTTGTCGCTCACCCGAATCACGAACAGCTGCGAGTCGGTTCGGCTTTCGATTCCATACTCGACTCTACCACCGCCCGCGTATTCAAATGCGTTACGCACGATCTCGGACACCGCCGTGGAGATGCGCGTCTGATCTTGTGAGTCGAAGCCGAGCAATGCAGCAAGCTGACGGGCGCGCTGGCGGGTGCCCATCACATCCGACTCGGTATGTACTGCCTGCGTGATGATCGTGAAGTTCACAGTGGCCTATTTCTGCTCAGCGCCGACAAGCGACGAGTACCGTCGTATCATCGTAGCCACGATTGAAGTCTCGGTACAGCACGCCCGCAATCAGTGCCGGATGCTTGAGCGGCAGCCCTGGATAACCGCTCATACTCAGATGTGAGGTGCAGCCATCTGAATTCATGATGATGAGCGCATCATCCGAGTACGCATAGCTGAACGCTTGAACGCGGTTGAGCGCAAAGCCAGCCGTGCCGTTGTGCGATACCATATGCTGAATGAGATCGGGCGTATCAGGGGTGTACAGGCGGCTTTCAACGTTGCCGACGCCCACGAAATGCACCTGCTGCTCAGCATATCGGATTTCGGCTATCGCAATAACTGCGCCGCGCGTGTGTTTCATATTTTCATGAATGACTTTGATCAGCGCATCCGGCCTCAGGTGCGAATGCGCGGTGAACACATCGACGGCGGTTCGAGAGGCGTCCGCAGCGCCCGACCCATGCCCAAGCCCATCCGCTACCATGAGTAAACAGCGATCGATCTCCTGATGTATCGCCCAGGCGTCGCCACACGCTTGTTCGCCCGGCTTGGGCACGCATACGCTGCCCACTTCCATTTTTTGCGCGGCGAGTGTTTCGATTGGCGGCTTTGCCCACAGCTGCGTTAAAACGGCAGTGCCCCCCTGACGCACGGAATATATATCGAACACATCCGCCAAACGCTTGATCGCGCCCAAACCCGTTCCGGCAGTGCCCGCCGTCGAATAGCCATCCCGCAGCGCATCCCCCATATTGGCGATCCCTGCGCCTTTATCCAAAGCGATCAGCTCGATCCCCGGCAGCGCGTCTCCATGCAGCGTATCGCGAGTGAGCGACCTTACGAGCAGCTCACCACCTGCCGAAGTATGCTTGATCAGGTTGGTGGCGCACTCCGTGGTGATTAACGCAATTTCGCCGGTCAGCGTTTCGTTGAAGCCAATACTTTGCGCAAGCGTGGTCGCAAAGCGCCGTGCCTCTGCTACCTGCGTCATTTCGGTGATCGGAAGGACTGATTGATGTATGCTCATTTTACAGGCTTACTTCCAGCGCGTGACGACGATGTGCGTCCCTTTTCCCACCTCGGAAGTCAGCGAAAACTCGTCTACCAGCCGTTTAGAGCCGCTCAAGCCAAGCCCTAACCCGCTGCCCGTGCTGTAGCCGCCTTGCATTGCCCGATCGATGTCCGCGATTCCTGGTCCGTCGTCGTGAAATGTCATGCGCAGTCCCCGTCGCACTTTATCGTCCAGTTCTTCCATGAGCATCGTGCCGTTTTGAGCGTAAATAACGATGTTGTGCACCAGTTCACTGGTCACGGTGATCAGTTTTGTTTGATCAGACAGGCTGAAGCCCATTTCGACGGCCCACTTTTTGACCGCTTGCCGCGCAGTGATGACATTTTCGGAAGCGCTGATCACAAACACTTCATGACGTTTGATGATCATGAGGATGTTCAAATTTCTGTGCAGCGATCTGTTCGCGAAGGATGTCCATCCCTTTTTCCACGTTGAGCGCAGTCCGTACCGCCTTGAGGGACGACGACATGCCCAACTCGACAATCGTGATCGCCACTTCAGGCCGCATCCCCACCAGCAGCATTTCTGCGTCCAGGATGTGCGCCATAGACGCGATATTAGCGATCACGCGCCCAACAAAGGAATCCACCATGTCTACCAGCGATATATCCAGCAGAACACCGCGCGCGCCAGTTTCAACCAACTTATTCGTCAGATCATCCTGCAAAGTCAACACCAGCCGGTCATGCAGATCGACCTGAATGCTGACCAACAAAATATCGCCTATTTTGAGAATGGGAATGCGATCCATTCAACACACCTTTAACTCGTAGGCCGTGAAATGCGGAAACCCGTCCGCTGTAACGCCACGATGAACGCATCCGCCAGCGTTGCCTTGGTAATGATCTCATGCAAATCAACGCCGAGATGCACGATCGTTTGCGCAATCTGAGGCCGAATGCCGCTGATAATACAATCGCTGCCCATCAGCCGCGCCGCTGAAACCGTCCTGATCAAATGCTGCGCGACCAGGGTATCGACTGTCGGCACGCCGGTAATGTCGATAATGACGATCGGTGAACTCGTCTCCACGATCTTCTGCAACAGACTTTCCATGATGATCTGCGTGCGCGCGCTGTCCAGCGTGCCGATCAGCGGCAAAGCCAGGACGCCTTCCCACAACTTGACGACTGGCGTTGACAGTTCGATCATTTCCTGCTGCTGACGGCGAATGACTTCTTCACGGGTTTTCTGAAAAATGCCGGTCGTGTACAAGCCCAACTGATCGACAATGACGGTCGCTTTCCACATTTCAGCGTCTAACGCTTCAACGTCATTTTTCAAGGCTTCATGTAAACGCGTGAACAGCGGCTTTTTGAGCGAAAACACGAAAGTCGCGGTTTCGAGCGGCGAAAATCCCTGAATCGCGCGAGAGTGTGAGACGCTTGCCAGCATTTCGCGCACATCGTCCCAATCCGAACTTTCAATACTGGACGAAGTGTCATTTTGAAGCGCGTTGATGAATAAATTGATGAATTCGCTGGACTGCTGGCGCAATTCCGCTTCAGTCATCAGATCGGATCGCCATGCCGAAGAAGCCATTTGCTCTTTTAGCCAATCGATCAACAAATCTTTTTGATGCTGCTTAACCAGCGTAGAAAGTGTGGGAATGTTGTTCATAACGTGGCAGCTCACGCTTGCACATGAGACGCGCCCTATCCTTTCAAAATTATCTATCCGATTAAACAGCAACGGATTTTGGGGCGTGCAAACTTTGGGGCACCGCTTGTACCGTTCAAAAGCGGCGCTATCATGCAGCCTTAGCAGACAGTCTACTCGTATTTGAAGCAATTTGCGATATTGAGATGATAGGATGCGCGTAAAGTCGTTGACCCCTAACCCCCGCCCTTTCCCCGATTACAAGGGAAGGGAGCAACACAGTGGTGCAAGTCCCTCGCAAGACGAATTGAATTATATGCCTGCAAGGGAGCAAGACAGTGGTGCAAGTCCCGCCCTGTAATCGGGGAGGGATTTAGGGAGGGGTCAATTGAGGCCAGATCACAAGAACGTGATAAAATGACTGCTTACAGGTGGATGCACGCCACGCTTTGAAATAGTCTGATTGATCTCAAAAAGAGGATTACCCCGATGAAGCTCATTTTAGCGATCGCCGCTTCAGAAGTTCTGGATACCGTGACGCGCGCTTTGGTGGAACACAACTACCCGGTGACGCAGATCAGCAGCATGGGTGGCTTTTTGCGACGGGGCAGCACCACGCTCATGATCGGAGTCGATGCGCCGCAAGTGGCGGGTGTGCTGACGACCATTCGCGCTGCCGTACCGACAACGCCGCGCGCCAATAACGAGCATTATGTGACGCTCTTTGTGCTGGACGCCGCACAGTTCGTACAGGTCTGAGGCCGATTACGCCGCAACTTGCTATTTACTGATGCGTTCCGCGCCGAGCCGGATAATGCCCGGCCAGCTTTCGCGGCGCAGCGTATCCAGCACCTGATGTTCATCCGCGCTTAAACGGTCTGGGTCGATCTGCCGACGCGGATCATCTGTGATCCCTAGCAGGTAATCGGTACTCACGTCCAATACTGACGCAATAATTTTGAGGCTGGTTGCCGTCGGATCAGTGAGTCCGCTTTCATATTTGCCGACTTGAGCTTCGCCAAGACCACAAAGCCGAGACAATTCACGTTGCGACCAACCGTGCGTTTCTCGCAGTGTTTGAAGTCGATCTATTCGCAAAGCGCCATTATTCTGCTCTGGATCGATTTTTCGATTTGCCACTGCTTGACAAGTCCCACATCATGGTATAAAATGAATTTTGAAAGGCTCAATATTGGGTCTTGAAAATTTAGCGCATAGCGGGCGACGTTCAAATCTTCCTGCCGTGCAGACAAAAAGGATTGTCGAGCATTATTGTATCACAAGATTGCCCGTTGCTACTTTTCAATATGTGCCACGCTCAGCCGGATCACGCCCGGCCAACTTTCGCGCCGCAGCGTGTCCACTACCTGATATTCATCAGCACTGAGATTAGCCGGATCAATCTGTTGTTGTGGATTGTCGCTGATACCAAGCAAGTAATCAGTGCTAACGTCCAACGTTTCCGCAATAACTTTGAGCAGTGTTGCGGTTATATCGGTTTGACCGCTTTCATACTTGCCGATCTGTGCTTCGCCAAAACCACAGCGGCGCGAAAGTTCGCGTTGCGACCAACCGTGTCGTTCTCTTAGTGCCTTAAGCCGATCCATTTGCAAGGCAGTATTGCTTTGTGTTGGATCAAATTTTTGTCTTGGCAAAACTTGACAAACCTCAGAATCATATTATAATGACTTTTAGGTGGTTCAATCGAACCACAAAAGGAACGGCGGCAACAGCCGAATGTTAGCCGCCGTAGAAGAAAGGATCGCTTTCCAGTTGACAACTTTACCACATTCCGACCGCAATTCAAAGCCCTTGTTTCCGCCGCCTTTGCTGATGCTGCCCGCGCCACGTATTGCAGGGCTGCTCACCGCGTGGGTGGCATCCTCCGAGCCGCCGCCACCATTGCCCGAAGCCGAGCCGTTCATCTACAACAATCCGCGCATGGTTGATCTGCCCGAAGCTAAGCGCGAGCGCCTGTTGTATGTCACGAGAATTTTGCTTGATGCCAGCGTCGATGTTGAACTTGGCAGCTTATCGCCCGCTATTTTCCATGCGGCAGCCGTGCTCCTGAAGCGAGCCGTAATAGGCCAATCGAGTTATCCGCCAAGCAACCGCATCGCTTTCCTTGCTGAAATAGATGCTGATGTATTAGATATGTCAATGCGCGCCCGTGAGGATATGAAAAATGCTCGCAAAAAGGCCGAAGAACGTCTTGAAGAAATGCTTGCGCGAGCACGGGCGGGAACATTATGAGCGACATCGATAAGGAGCTGAAACGTCAAAACGCTGTAGCTCTTGAATATGCACATCTCATGCAATCGTTTGTAAAAGCACTCTATGCAATGGAACAATTGGAAAAGAAAAACAGCGATCCAGCCGCTGCCGTCGATTTCAAGCGCTTTCTGAATAATCTACGCGATGCTTTCATCAGTCTGGACACGATTCGTTCTGTCACAGAGGAACAAGCGGAACAAATCCAAAATCTGATGCGAAAAAGGTCAGATAAAGAAGCATTCATCGCTGGCGAAGAATCGGCTTATTCGCAAATTATGGCGGGATTGTCCGCTGAAGATCAGGTTGTTATGCGCCATGTGATCGAACAAATCAGGAAGCGCGATCAAGGCGTGGTGTAAGTTGTAGGCCGGTCGGGTGAGCCGCAAAAGCTCACCCGCGAAGCTGATCAGCGCCCGATCAAGGCCAATGCCACGCCGACCATCGCACCTAAGATGCTCACCAGCCAAAAGCGCTGTACCACCTGCGTTTCGCTCCAGCCGCCTAGCTGAAAGTGATAATGTAGTGGTGATTGGCGAAAAATGCGCTGACCGTGCGAAAAGCGAAAGTACGTCACCTGAATCAAGACGCTGGCCGTTTCAACCAGTGGGATGATCGCGATGATCGGCAGCAAAAGCCATTGTCCGGTCATCAGCGCCAGCGTGCCGAGCGTTGCGCCGAGTGCTAGTGCGCCCGTATCACCCATGAACATCTGCGCGGGTTTGGCGTTGTACCACAAAAAGGCAAAGCACGCGCCCACCATGATGAAACAAAACTGAACCAGATACACCTGACCTTGCAAATAGGCGAGAATGCCGTAGGCCGCCAATGCGCTGGAAGTGGTCAGTCCCGCCAGCCCGTCCAGCCCATCGGTCAGGTTGACCGCGTTGGAACTGGCGACGATCACGAACATGGCGATAGGAATGTACATCAGCGCAGATATTTTTATCGTCAAGCCGATGATCGGCACGTAAATCTGATTGGCAAAGCTGAAGCCCTTACCGATCACGCCCGATAAAAAGAGCGCGGCGATCAAGGATAAAGCCAATTGTGCGCCGAATTTGGCACGCGCCGAAATGCCCTCACCCCGCGTGCGGCGTCCTGTAATTCCTTCGATGTCGTCTACCGCGCCCAGGATCGCGTGACTCACCAACACGAACAGGGGAAGCAGGATTGATGCGCCGCTGATCTGCCGGATCACGCTCACCAAATTGATTCCCAATGTGATCACGAACACCGGCACCAGAATCAGGATACCGCCCATCGTTGGCGTACCCTGCTTTTGCTGATTACTCTCCGGCTCCTCTGGCCGGATGTTCTTGCCGACTCGCAATCGGCGCAGCACTTCCACAAATGGCTCACCCCAGATCACGGCGAGCAAGAAGGTGATCCCGCCGAGGGTCAGCGCGAAGGGCAGCGGATTGTCGATCACGTCAGCGCACCCCGATGATTTGCGAAGTCGAGCCGCCTTGCTGTTGCAGTTTCTGACGTTCGGCGTCCGTCGGGATGTTCATCAGCACCACCAACCGCTTGACCAGTTCAGCAAAGGCGGGTGCAGCAGTTTCGCTGGCGTATTTGTTTACCTTGTCCAGCTTGATCAAGATGCTGACGCGCGGCTCATCGGCGGGTAAAAAGCCGACAAAAGTCGCCTCTTGCAAGATCGGATCGTAAGCTAATATATCCGGGTTGTAAAGCTGTGCCGTGCCTGTTTTGCCCGCGATCGTGTACCCGCGTACCATTGCCGGATGACCTTCACCATTCGTCTTTGACACGACTTCCACCAGCACGTCGCGCATTTGGTGGGCGGTATCGGCGGAGATCGGCGCACGCATAGCGAACGGCGCAGCTTTGAATACCGTGTCGCCGCGCACCCGCCGCAGCACAATATGCGGCTGCATCATCTGCCCATTGTTGGCGATCACGTTGACATAGCTCAGCATTTGCAAAGGTGTCACTTGCAAGCCCTGCCCAAAACTGTTGGTTGCCAGATAGCTGTCACTCCACACCGAGTCGCCGGGCTGATGCAGCACGCCGGTCGCTTCGCCTTCCATGTCGATGCCGGTACGCGCGTTGACGCCCCATTTATCGGCCAGATATTTGTAGAATATAGTCGGTCCCACTATCATCGCGGCAGTTGATGTGCCGATGTTCAGTGACTTGATCAGCACATCGTCAAAACTGGTCGAGCCGTGCCCGGCGTGATCCCAGTTGTAAATGTTGCGCCCACCGATGGTGAGCACCGCCGTATCAACATAAGTCCAGTTGCGCGGAATGATCTTGGAGTCGAGCGCGGACGCCATCGACACAATCTTGAATACCGATCCCGGCTCGTACAGGTCGCTGATCGCGCGGTTCTTGATCGAGTCGGCGTCGGCTTTTGCAAAGCTGTTCGGGTCGAACGTCGGATAAGACGCCATCGCCAGGATTTCGCCGTTGCGCGGATCCATGATGATCAGGCTGCCACCCGTCGATCCGTACTTGGTGATGGCGTCTTGCAAGCTGCTTTCAGCCAGATATTGCAGGCTGCGATCAATCGTCAAGTACACATCATCGCCCGGCTGCGGCACATTGTTCGTGTTGATCTCAAATGGGATCGGGCTGTCTTGCGTGAAGCGCGTTTGCCCGGCCAGGTAATCATTCAACGCACCTTCGACGCCCACATAGCCGCGCCCATCGCCACCCACGAACCCGATCACCGGCCCGGCCAATGAGCCTTGCGGATAGGTGCGGCGTGGCTTTGGATCGAGTTTGATGCCATAAATATTCAAGGCCGTCACTTTTTGCGCGATGTCCGTGGCAACCGGCGTTTTGGTCAGCGGCACATATTCGGCATTGCTCTGCAAGTCGCTCAGCAGCTGCGTTTCATCGATGCCGAGCACCGCCGATAAGCGATGAGCAACATCAGCTTTGCTGTCGTTGATCAAATTGGGGCTGACGCCGATCACGTAGAACATCTCGTTACCTGCCAGCAGTTCGCCATTACGATCGAAAATGCGCCCACGATCGGGCACGCTTTCGCGCGGCGTGTGATAGCTGGTATCGGCACTATCCCGCAGATAGGCAGCGGCGTCGAATTGAAACTGAAACGAGCCGAGCCGAGCCAGCATCAGCACGCCCACGGCGATCAGCAGCACGGTCAGCAGAGACAAGCGGCGGGGCAATACGTCAATCATCAGCAAAATCGCCTTTC
>Ga0209724_1000687_pt1 | contig 32141 bp, 25 predicted proteins | sample grotaG_FD_184143 | JGI IMG/M metagenome (GOLD analysis project Ga0209724, IMG submission 184143) | Glacier valley bacterial and archeal communities from Borup Fiord, Nunavut, Canada, to study Microbial Dark Matter (Phase II) -... | ecosystem: Environmental > Aquatic > Freshwater > Ice > Glacier ... | reverse complement strand
GTCCCCCGCGGCCTGTGTGACGAGATCGCGGGCAGCGATGAGCTCGTCAAGAGCGCGAAGTCCGGGCGCTGCGACCTGGGCATCGTTGACTCGTTCGAGCACACCGCGCAGCTCGTCGACCGGCGAGCCGCCGCCGCCCGAGCGAACGACCACCGTCGATCGCGGCACGCTCGACGACGCGAACGCCGGTCGCGTGGCGGTCATGCCGACCGCGCTGACACCGCCCGCCGGGACCTGGTCGTTCGAGGACGAGGAGCTGCTCCTGATCGGCGGGTCCTACGCGGTCACCGATCAGTTCGTGATCAGCGCCACGACGATGGTGCCGGTCACGAGCAAGCTGTACTGGGGATATCTGTCCGGGAAGCTCCAGGTGCTCAAGCAGGGCAACCTGCGGGTCGCCGTGCAGGCGGGCGTCGCGGGCGTGTTCGTCAAGGACACCAGCTCGGACGGCACGGCCACCAACACGTCGTCGGACTCGACGAGCGGCCTCGAGCTCGGTGCAGTCGCGACGTACTGCCTCGACAGCGACTGCTACTCGCACGTGAGCGGCGCCGCGGTTGCGGGCTTCGCGCAGCAGAACAACTCCTCGGTCCCGGTCGGTTTCATGGCCGGCGTGGTCGCGCGAATCTCGGAGCACGTCCGCTTCGTCGGGGAGGCGGACACCGCTCACGTGTTCGGTAACCTCAGCGGTCAGGCGAACGGGATCCTCGCCTGGTATGGCGTTCGGTTCACGTCGCGTCAGATCGGCGTCGACCTCGAGCTCGTCCGGCCGTTCTGCGGCGGCGATTCGTGCAAGATGGACGCGTTTCCGCTCGGCTTTCCGTTCGTAGCGTTCTCGTACCGCGGCCTGGACTGAGCCGGTCTCGATTGCCGTTGGCCATCTCCCAGTCGAGCACGCCGGTGATGCGCTCGTGGCCGGCGTCGAAGATCACGTTGTCGAACTTGAAGTCGTTGTGGATCAGCGATGGCGCGCCCTTGGCGGGTCGGTGCGCCTTCTGGCGCTCGATATAGCCGGCGGGTTTGAAGAAGTTATGCGCGGCACGTGGGCTGCCGAGCTCAACCTCGGCATGACGCCCGCGACGTTCACCGGCGCGCGCTAGTCCAGCGCTACTCCGGCCAGCTCGGCTCGGCGTGGCTAGTAGAAAGCGATCGTACGCGCGCTCACAGTGCCGGCGCTCGTGAGCGCGCGAGTAGGCGCCGCATCACCCGTCACGGATGCGGGGAACGCGTGCGTACCCGTCGAGCCCGCATTCGTGACGTAGAGCTCGTTGCCGAGCAAAGTGACGCCCGTGGCACTCGAGAGCGCGGTGTTGGCGCCGGCGAGATTCCGGATCGGAGACACGTCGCCGTCGGAGCTCGCCAGGAACACGCGAACACCGCTGAGATTGCTGACGTAGACCTCGTCGTTCTCGACGAAGACCGCGTAGCAGATGTTGAGGAAGGTGTGGCTACCCATGATCTTGCGCGTGGGCGCGACGTCGCCATCCGCGGCCGTCGGAAACACCATGACACTGGTGTAGTTGGTCGCGTAGATCTCGTCCTTGTAGACCGCGAGGCTGTAGCCGTTCATCAGCCCGCCCGCCGTGCTCGTGATGGTCCGGGTCGGGGCGACGGCGCCGGTCGCGGTCACGGGGAACACGAGGATCTTGGTGACGTCTGCTACGTAGATCTCGTCCTTGTAGATCGCGATGCCGTACACATTGCCGAGCCCGGTGATGCGACGCGTGGGTGCGACGTCTCCGGCCGCGGTCGCCGGGAACACATCGATCGCGCCGTTGAACTCCGCGACGAACAGCTCGTCGTGATAGACGGTGAGCCCCCACGGCGCAGATAGAGTCGTGTTCGCTCCCACGATCTGGCGCAACGCCGGACCGTCCGTGTAAGCGTCGTAGACATTGATCTGACTCTTGCCGATGTCCGAGACGATCATCGTCGTCGTGGCCACGGTCACCGCCGAGGCGGTGCTCGTCACGCCTTCATACGTGGCGGTGATCATCGCGGTGCCGACCGAGAGCGGAGTGACGATCCCTGATGGCGAGACCGTCGCGACGGTCGAGTCCGAGCTCGTCCACGTCGCGTTGCTGGTGATGTCGACCCTGGTCGAATCCGAGAGCGCGAGCTTCGCGGTCAACTGCGTCGGGGCCGAGATGCCGCGCTTCACGGTCAGCGACCCGGGTGTGACCTCGACCGCGGAGATCGTCGCGACGAACGCGTCGGGCAGCGCCGCGCCCGCCGAACCGCAGCCGGTCGCGAACAGCGCGAGCGCGAGCATCATCCGGGTCATTGGGTCACCTTCCAGAACACGGCGGGGTTGGTGTCTACGGAGCATTGCTGCGGCGTCATCGGCGATGCGGTCGCCGGGTTGGTCGCGAAGAAGTTCGAGGCCATGTTCGTGACGAACACCGGCGTCGTGTCTTGCGTGAGCTCGAACTGGTAAATGGTCCCGACCGCGTAGCCGCCTGGCGGGTCGCACTGCGCCACGCCGGCCGCAGAGGGATAGATATAATCCGCTTGGAGGTCGAGCATGGAGGTGGTCGTCGCGTCGTTCTTGAAGCAGCAGTTACCCGAGATGAACGTGGTTGGCACCGTCAGCCCGCCTTTGCTGTTGTACAGCGCGATGAACGCGGCTTGCTTGCTCGCGTCCTGGAGATCAACCGCGCTGACGATCGTGTAGCCCGCCGGTGGGGCGTCCCATTGCGCCATGACGAGCGAGGCGTGGCCGACCAGCGTCGTCATGTCGCAGTACAGCTGCGAGCCATCGATCAGCGTGTAGGTCCCGCTCGGCTGCTGGTCGTTGACCATGTGGAGCTGCGTGCACGTCGTGACGTTGTCGACGCAGTGGCCGGCCATGCAGGGCGCACCCACCGCGCACTTGGTGTCGCAGTCACCGCAGTGATCGTTGCTCGACATGAGGTCGGCGCACGCACCGCCACACGCGTTCGTCGGCGCCGTGCAGACGAGAGCGTCGGCTAGCGCCGCGTCCACCGCGCGCTCGCTCTTCACGACATTGCCGCAACCTGCTGCCAATGCAGCGGCCATCCAGAAGCATCTCCCCATGCCGTAATTCTAATCCATCACCAGGCCACACCGAAGTCCTCGGCGATTGGAATGCTAGGTTTCAGGTGTGTCTCTGTGGTCGCGGCTGGAACGCAAGCTCGACCACCTTGCCCTCGCCGCCGCCCGGGCCGCGAACACGCTCGAGACCACGCCGCTCGCGCGCACGTGTTCTATCTCGAGGCGCTCCAGCTCGACCCCAAGCGGAGTGCGCTGCACGCCCACCCTCGGATGACCCGAGGCCTCGATCACGTGCAGCGCGGGCGCTCGCACACTGCGACTCTTTCCCATTGTGGAGGTGGGCACGAGGATGCTTTTGTCCGCGCGATGAAGTTGACCCTTGCGAGCGCGGGCGTCGCGCTGCTGGCGATCGGTGATGCGCACGCGCAGCCGGTCGCTTCACCCGTTACCCCGACCACGACCATCGAGCCGGCCATCGAGCCGGCCATCGAGCCCGCGGTCGAGCCCACCGTCGAGCCCGCGATCGTGCAGCCAACCCAGCCGCTAGCCCGGCCGCCGGCACAGCGGCCCGTCGAGGTCTACGACGTGCGCCCCCTGATCGATGTTCCGATCATCGCTATCGGGGCGACTGCCGGTCTGCTCCGCACCTACCTCGCGAATCACCACGTGCGCCAGCGCTGTCCGTGCTCGCTCGACGAGATCAATGCGTTCGATCGCGGCTTGGTCGGCAACCACAACGACACCGCGGCGAAGGCGAGCGACATCACGGTCGGCTTCGCGCTCGCGGTGCCGCCGGTCCTCGACCTGTTCGTGGTCGGTGCGAACCGCGCGTTCGCGGAGGATGTCACGGTGGCCACCGAGGCCGTCATGGTCAGCACGCTGTTCCAGCAGATCGCGAACTTTGGCCACCAGCGCCCCCGACCTCGCACCTACGAGGGGATCGACGCGAATGTCCACGGCGGCGAAGGCTACCTGTCCTTCCTCGCTGGCCACGTCGCGACGACGACCGCCGTGCTCACCGTAGCCGCGTACACGATCAGGCAGCGCTACGGCGAGCGCGTGTGGCCGTGGGTCGTGACGGGGCTGGTCGCAGCGAGCGTCGGCACCGAGCGGTTGCTCGGGGGCTATCACTTCCCGACCGACGTGGCGCTAGGCGCGGCACTCGGGCTCGGCGTGGGGCTCGCGGTGCCGTGGCTCCATGCACGTCATCACGAGGTGCAGATCGGCGTGACCCCCACCGAGGGTGGCTACGGGCTCGCGCTGCTTGGGAGCTTCTGAGGCGCCGATCGTGGGACCGCCGCAGCGGAGCGACTACTGACCCTGCAGGCAGCCGAGCGTGTTGCCCGCCCGCACCGGCTCGAAGTGGAACTCGAGGCCATCGACGGCCGCGACGCTGGTCATGTTCGCGAGCATGCATAGTTCTCGGAGGTGTCGAGCACGGGCGGCGCCGCCGGATCCTCACCGCTCGAAGAGCGGACCAGTACAGTTCAAGTGCCGACGGTGGAGCGAGCGCACGCAAGCTCGATCCGGTGATCTGCCGTTAGGCCGAGATCCGGCGCACGCTGCAAATCCTCGGTCGGCGGCGCTGACGGGCTCGCCCGTTCGACGAGCTCGACCGTGTATGTGCGCAGGGTGTCGAGGGACATGCACGCGAGCTGCTACGGATTGAGGAAGCCGGCGGGCACGGCCGACGCGCTGACGCCGAGCGATAGCGCCATAGTGCCGTCGATGCTCACATCCGGCGCGAGCAGCGACTGGATCAGGGAGTTGTTGCGAACTTCGGCGAGCGAGATCGCGCAGTCCTTCGGCGGGGCGTCGAACAGATCGAGATAGGTCTTGCCGAAGCTGCTCGTCGCGCAGCCGCACGTCGGCGGATTGCTCGGCGCCGTGCAGTCGGCCGCGACGCGCGCGGAGAAGCCATCGCGCATCGTCGGGACGACCGTCGCATCGACCTCCGTCTGCGCGATCGCGCCGGCAAGGATCGCCTTGCTCGGGTCGTACGCAGGCGCGCCCACGCTCGCGAAGAACGGCGCGACGCGATCCACGCCGATCATCCGGTACGAGCTCGGTCTTCCCGTCGCGAGCAACGCGTCGCCGATGATCATGATGCCCGGCATCTGATAGAGGCCGATGCCGCTCGCGCACTGCGACATCGCGGTCGGCGGCACGACATCGATCTGGGTCGACGCGCCGGCACCGATCACCAGGCTGAACCGCCCGTTCGGGTTCGTCGTATCGGTCCGGCTCGCATCGGTGTGCACCGTCAACTTCGCGCCGAACACGCCACAGAAGTTCGTGCCGCTATCGTCCCAATCGACGAAGTCGCCGGTGTAGGCCGTGGTACTCGCCGGCGCGTCGATCGCGGCATCGACGGTCTTGCCGACACCATCGCTACACGCCGTGACCATCGAGAGCGCGATCGAGAGCAGGGCTAGCCGGACCACGACCAACGCTCGCATCCCGGCGGGCCGCCGGCCGGCGTTGACTCAGCGTTTCGAGGTCAGCGCGGCCGAGTCATGCGTCACATCGGGGAGCGTGAGCTCCGCGATCGCGTCCTGGAACTGGACCCGCGTCAGCATGATCTTCTCTTCGTAGTCGACGAGCTGGATCGTGGCCTTCTGCACGCGCTCCGAGATGTCCTTCATCTTGTCCTTGAGGTGATTCATCAGGTCGTTGCCGGTCTTGACCGCCTGGAGCGTGAAGATCTGGTTGTGGAGCTCGTCCATGCGTTCGCGATACTCGTCGAGCCGGCGATGCACGCTGGTCTGCGCCTCGCTGAGATCGATCAGCTGCTTGTGGGCACCGAGCACCTTCTCGAGCTGGGCCTTGAGCTCCGGCGTCCCGACCGCGGACTGCACATAGATCTTCATCATGTCCATCGTGACGTCGGCGTTGAGATCGAGGGTGCGCTCCATCGGCGTCGCCTCGCTGATCTCGACCTCCCTGGTCTCGCCCGCCTTGAGATCGACCTCGAACAGATGGGCATCGCCGACCCGCTCGAACGCGGGCGGGGCCTCGAGCAGCTTCCAGCCCTTGTTCACGGTGTGCCGGATGTAGACCTTCGCGACCTGCGGCAAGCGGTTCGTGAGCGTGAGCTTCTCATGGCGGATGTGCTGGACCTCCGCGGTCAGCACGCCGCGCTGGAGCGTGACGAGCCGCGAGAGCTTGTTGTCCTCGCTCGTGTTGCGCTCGATCACGATCTGGCGATCGAGCGCGTACGGCACCACTGCGGACGCCTTCGGAGGGATGGGCTCGGTCAAGCCTTCGCCGATGAAGCGCTCGTTACCGTACACGGTCACGGGCCCGGTCTCGAGCGTCGAGTCGGTGGGATTGCGGAACCGGATCGCACGGAACGCGAAGTGCTCGTTGCCGCGCTCGCTCTCGGCGTCGTAGAGGTAGACGACCTCACCATCGGTGTGGGCGCGCACCATCGAGACCATCGCCGAGGAGCCCTTCTCCACGGTCATCGGCATCGGATTCGCGAAGTGGCTCTCGCCGACCGGCTGGGCGGTCAGGTCGTCCTTGCCGCCGTTGCCCTTCGCGGTGTCGGCCTCGGCCGGGGGCGCAGCTTGCGCGACGAGGCGAACGCGCTCGGCGTTGCCCGCATCGATGTGCGTCACGATCTTGATGCGTGCCGGTGCGACGCCCGAATCGATCAGCTGGTTGCGCACGATGTTCGCGCGGTCGTTCGCGCGACGCTGGGCATCAGGCTTGCTCGCATCCGCGAAGCCTTCGATCACGATCGTCTTGTCGGAGTGAACGAGCCCTTGCGAGATCGATCTCATCTTCTGATCGCCGGTCGCGATCCGCTGATCGCGCTGTGCTTCCTGCTGCGGCGCCGCCTGCGAGGCCGGTGAGCGCGGGGCACTCTTCTTGGCCGCGTGGTAGGACCGGCTGCCGGCGGGTAGGGGCGCGGGCAGCGATACAGACGCGACCTCCGCTCGGCCGTCGTAGTCATCTTGCACCGCGACGCGCGCGGCCTTCGCATCCTCCGGATGGCCCGCGGGGCGACGGATCTCGTCGTCACCGAGCTCGGCGAGCAGTGGCTCGGCGTTCGGATCGGAGGGCTTCGTTCCACCGTACGGCGAGATGCCCGTCGGCGGCGCGATCGCGAACTTCTCGTCGGTGTGCAGCGTCTCGCGCTGGACCTGGCGCACGCTCCACAGGTCGTACTTGAACGAGAGTGCCGAGCTCGATCCGACGCCGACCATCACCTTGTTCCAGTCTTCGCCGGAGGTGTTATCGACGATCGCCCAGCCTTCGAGCATCACGTCCTTGTCGCCGACCGCGACGCGATAGCTCGGCTTCCACGACGGCGACTCCGTGACGTAGGTCAGCACGACCTCGGCCTTGCCGTTCTTGATCGCCTCCGGGGGTAGCTCGAGCCGCATCGTGAGGTTGGCGGTGTTGCCTTCTTGCTGGCGTGGGATCGAGACCGGCAGCGCCTTGCCGCTGATCGCATCGACCACCGTGAGCGACTTCAAGAAGTCATCGACCCGGTCGCGCGGCACGCTCACGGTGAGCATGCCATTGGTGACGGTCGCGCGGCGCTCGTAGAACGCGACGCCATTGCGATAGACGACGACCCGCCCCAGCGCGACGTCGGTGTTGACGAACGTCGCGTGTTTCGGAGCGCACGCGGTGCAGGCCGCGGCCATCAGCAAGCTAGCCAGGACTTTCTTCATGAGACCCCCAAAAACGCATGGCCGTGGCCGCGGATCTTATTTTGTGCGCCGCTGCTCGAGCTCCTCGAGGGTCCTCCGCGCCGTCCACAGGATCAGCTGGGCCTTCGCGGCCATGTGCAGCGCCTTGACCTCCGCATCGTCGAGCGCGCTGGTCAGCCGGAACGGGGACAGCTGCGAGGCCCACAGGATCTCGTCCGAGTACGCGTTGCTGATGCCGTCGAACAGCGTCGGATCGGTGAGTGACCGCTTGACCGTGTGGCGCTCGCTGCGCAGGAGCTCCGCGAACTGCGCGGTGGTCGCGGCGAGCACGTCGAGACCGCCGCGATCGAACTCGAGTCGACGTTCATCCACTGCGAGACCGGCGACGAGCTCGATGAGAGGGTCGATATGGGTTCTGGGGCGGCGAACGAAGCGTGGGCTTCGCGGCTCACGGCGAGGGAGGCGTGAGTTCGCGGCGGCTGTAGTCGGTGCCCAAGTTCATCGCGTAAGGACGCGACACACCGGCTACCTCCTGGCCCAGCTTGGCTCCTTCGCCATCGATGAACGTGCGGTTGAGCATGGTCTCGGAGATCATCCATCCTCGACCGACGAGCTCGGCTTGCGCGGACAAGATCGCCGTCTGGACTCGCACGTAGTCAAACCCAGCATTCGCGAGCGGCCCGTCGCTATCGACCTCCGCGCGATAGCGGTCCACGTCGCGCTTCTCGAAGTCGCACATCGTTGGATAGATCTCGGTGCCGCGGCTCGTGATGCGCAGCAGCTTGAAGCCGTGCTCGCGCAAAATCGGCGCGATCTCCGCGGCGCGCACACGGTAGAACGCCTGGGGAAGCTGAAGGCTGACCTCGGCGAACGCCAGCAGACGCCTGACGGCTTCCTGCAACGGCTCGGCCTTGAGCGCGTCGCTGTAGCGCGCGATCGTCGTGGCGCTGGCGTTCATCGTGGCGAGGGCCGCGCCGAATGCCATCTGAGCGCTGCCTGGATGGGCTAACAGGAAATCCCCCATCACGCGCGCGGCGTATTGTCCGAAGCTACGGATCGATTGCAGGCTGCCGGCGCGGTTCTTGTTGAAAAGCGTCCGAAGCGCGATGCCCGTCTCGACCTCGAATAACTCACGCACTGCCGGCACCAACCCGGTCGCGGCTTCGTCCACGGCGCCGGATGCGGCAAACGTCATACGCAGACCGGAGTCGTCGACGAACATGTCGAAGCCAACGATCTTCGAGTTGGCGCGCGTTGGATTGGGTGGCGTGTTGCGCTCGACGAACGCGGCCCACGGTCGCCCACTCACGTTCATGTCGACGGCGTACTGCTCGTAGGAGCGGAGGACGCGGTCGAACAGCGGCCGCAGCGCTGCTTCGGCGCGGTCGAGCGCCAGCGCCTTGACCGTGCGCGTCGGCTGCGCTTCCTTGAGTGCGCGCAGCTCGATGACCTTGGTAGCGACTTCGGCGGCGAACTCGCGCGTGCCCGAACGCGCACGTCCCTTGCTGAGCTGAAACGCTCCCGATTTGATGTCGCCTACGTGGTGGCCATCGGCAAGTACCTCGAGCACGGCGGTCTTGATGAGCTCGGCGCCACGGATGTTGGCGGCCCCACCGATGTGGAGGAGCATCTCGGCGGCGGCGTCGATCAACGCGACTGGGTTCGCCTTGTTCTGCCCGGCGATGTCGTCCGCAGTGCCGCCCATCGTCTCAAACATCGAGACCGCACGCGGATTGGTGGGATTGGTATTATTCGAGCTTACAAGCCCAACCCCACCGGTGACCTTCGCCGCGATGTCCGAGCCGATATCGCCGAACATGTTGGTCGTCACCACCACGTCGAACCGCTCGGGCGTCGCCGCGATGGCGGCCAGACCATCATCGATGATCATGAAGTTTGCATCGATCGCGCGGTCACCGAGGGTGTCGCGGGTATATTCACGCGCGATCTTGAGGAACGACTCCTTGAAAAGGCCGCCGGTGATCTTGAGGATGTTGGGCTTCTCCAGGGCGGTCACCTTCTTGCGACCATCGCGCAGAGCTGCTTCGAAGGCAGCGCGGCAGATGAGCTCGCACCCTTCCGGGGTTTGGTGCCGAAGCGCCTGCGGGTAGTTGCGCGCCAGACGGTGCTCGATCGAGGCGTACAGGTCCTCGACGTTCTCGCGGACAAACAGGATGTCTGCGCCAGGCATGCCAGGAGCGATGGGATCGAGAGTCACGCACCGTCGGATGTTGGCGTACTGCTCGAACGCCTTGCGGATGGTGACATTGCGGCTGGGCTCGTCACCTTCATCGAGCGTCCGCAGCGCACCCTTGAGGACGGCGTCCGCCTTGCTTGCATCGCGCAGAGTCTGGCGCTCCAGCCGGGTGACCAGGTCCTTGGCGGCTCCCAGCGTTGCCGGCGCGAGCGTGGCAAGAAACTTCTTGTAGAAGTCGTTCACGTTGCCGGCGGCGCGCGCCCGTTCCTTGGCCTGGGTCTCGAGCTCGTCACCAACCTCGATCGCGGCGCGGGCCCCGAATTGGGCAGCGTACGCGTCGGGGGCGTGCTGCTGCAGCAAGGCCATCAGGTCCTTTGCGTCTGGATAACCGAGCGTCCCGTCGATATAGGCGAAGCTCAGTCCTGTCGCTGCCAGCACCGTCTGGGCAGCGGCGATGCATTCGGGGCCAATGCCTTGCCCCTTGATGACGAGAATCGTGGTGACGTTGGTCGAGGGCGCCTGTTTCATACGATGGATCCTTCTTTGCGCGTGTTGGAACGAGGCATCCGGCCTTGCGGCGCGACGCTACCTCGTTCGGCGTCGAAAACCGGCGCTCGCTCGATGTCGGTGAGTCAAAGCAGGCGCATGAGTGAAAGAAAGCGGTGTTTTGGGAAGTCGACCCATGGCTGGTGGCTTCGTGGGCGGGGAAAATGAGGCGGGGCCGGAGCGCAATGTAAGCTGGACCACGGAACTATGCGCCGCCGCCCTCAGGGCGTAGCGAACTGCGCGCGAACGCTGCTCGTCGCTTTCGGACAGAGCCTCGCGAGCTCGCCCTCCGCCCGATCGAGGTCGGACATGGTCGGTACCCCTTGCGGAGGTGTGGGTGGTGGCGTGGTCCTGCTGTTGCTCGGCGTCTGGTTGTCCGCAGGCGTCGCCTTGCACGCGAGCGGTACGAAGCAGAACGACACGACAACGAGGATGTGGGCAGTGCGCATCGACGCACACGATATTGCCGGTCCAGGCAGCGTGTCCATCACGGGACGGCAACGATCGGGAACCTGGTCGACGACGGTCTAGCGCGCGACGATGTCCGACTCTATTTGGTCGCAGCGACCCCGTTCTTCGTACGAGTCGAAATGCGCATCCTCACGGCCGGCTTTGTAGCTCTCATGAGCTCTTGCGCCCCGGGCGAGCGGTGGTGATGTCGATCCCAGCAATCCACTGGCGTTAACGCTGGTCTCGTCATGCGCGACGCTGCAAGGCCGCGCGAGCGTCAACTACAATGGAACCTCGGCATCGCATTCACCGAAGGCAGCTCGCCGTGCGTTGCTGGCGACGATCAGGAGGCGGCGCGGGATCCGAGGTCAATAACCGATCTCGGCGAGGTCTGTTCTCAGCGCGGTGAGTGTGCGCTCCGCGAGACCGACGAGGAGATCCCGCCGCGACGACTTCCCCGGCTGGCGGGCGGAGCGCATCATCGAGAGCGGGCAACTGCTGAACGTCAACTTCATCTACGCGATGGGGCGATGTAGTTGTCGCTCAGCAGGCGCCCGTCGTCGCGCTCGAACACGTGCAGGGTCATGGCAAATGTCGGCGCTGACCGCACCGGCGTCATGGACCATCAAATCCACGACGACAAGACGCGGTGAGCCCGTGCGCGGAGCGGGGATCACTCGATTTTGTGGCGCGCACCTCGCTTCGCTCCTGCACTTCGTGACCGTCCGTCAGTGCGCGTCTGGCGGAGGGACCGTGCTCTTGGGCTTCTTCATGATGAAGAGCAGCACGAGGCCGAACAAGATCGCGACCATCGCGAGCTTGAAGCCGTCCTCGAACGACATCACGAGGGCCTGCGTGCCCACGGTCTGCGACAGCATTGCTTCGGGCGGCATGCCGGCGTGCTGGAGCTGGATCATCCGCTCCTGGACGAGCGGGTCGTACTGCGTGACGTGCTGCGAGATGTACGCGGTGTGGCGCACCACCCCATCGGCCACGACCTTGCCCATCCACGCGGTGCCGAGCGAGCCACCGAGCTCGCGGGTGAGGTTGAACAGGCCCGTCGCATTGCCGCGCTCTTGCGGCGGTAGATCTGAGAGCGAAGCGACGGTCAGCGGAATGAAGATGAACGCGAGGCCGATCGCGCGAACCAGCTGCGGCATCACGAGATCGTGGAAGTCGGCCTGGGCCGTGAGCTCGGCACCGAGCCACTGGCTCGCTCCGACGATCGAGATGCCGACGAACAACATCAGCCGAGGATCGATCTTCGGTGCGACGCGGCCGACGATCGGCATCAAGATGATCTGCGAGAGTCCGGCGAGTAGGAAGACCTTGCCGATGTCGAGCGCGGTGTAATGCATCACCGAGCCGCAGAACAGCGAGAACAGGTACGAGCTCGAGAACAGCGCGAGACCGGTGAGAAAGTTGATGCCGGTGCCTGCCGCATAACTCCGTCGCTTGAAGATCCGCAGGTCCACGATCGGGTTCGGTGCCTCGAGCACGTGGAAGATGAATGTGGTCAAGCAGACGACGGCGATGCCGATGAGGACCAAGATGAGGTTGGAGTCGAGCCAACCCTCGCGATTGCCCTCCTCGAACACGTATTGCAGCGCGGGCATGCCGGTCGCGAGCAGCAGGATCCCGGTGAGATCGATGGGGCGCGTATCCGCGTTGAACTCGGGCTCGTCGATGACCTTCCACGCGAGTGCGGCGACCGCGAGGCCGATCGGCACGTTGATCAGGAAGATCCAGTGCCAGCTCGAGATCTCGATGAGGTAGCCACCGACCGAGGGGCCCAGGAGCGGGCCGGTGATCGCACCGAGGCCGAACAAGCCGGCCGCCATGCCGTGTTCCTTCTGCGGATAGCGCGCGAACAAGATCGATTGCGCGGTCGGGATGATCGCGCCGCCGCCGAGGCCTTGGAGGATGCGGAAGGCGACGAGCGACTGGAGGTTCCACGAGGTTCCGCACAGCACGCTCGCGACCGTGAACAGCAGCACCGAGAAGGCGAAGTACTTCTTGAACCCGAACCGGCGCTGGAACCAGCCGGTCATCGGGATGACGACGATGTTCGCCATCATGTAGCCCGTCGACACCCAGCCGATCTGATCGATCGGAGTGCCGAAGCTCGCGCGGATGTCGGTGAGTGCGACGTTGACGATCGAGATATCGATCATCGCCATCACGGCGGCCAGCATGACCACGATCGTGATCAGTGCTTTGGGACCGCGGATTTGACCGGTGCCCATGACGTTACTCCGTGGTGTAGACGGTCACGGCTGCGCTCATGCCCGGCCGCAGCTCGGCCAGCTGCTTGTCGAGGAGGATCTTGACCGGTACGCGCTGCGTGACCTTCGTGAAGTTACCGCTCGCGTTGTCGGCGGGCAGCAACGAGAACCGCGAGCCCGTGCCGGCCTGGAGGCTCTCGACCTTGCCGTAGAGCTTGCCGCCATCGTAGCCATCGACCTCGATCTTCACCTTCTGGCCCGGGTGAATCTTCGCGAGCTGCGTCTCCTTGAAGTTCGCGACGATCCACTCTTCACGCGTATCGACGAGCGCCATCAATGCGCGATCCGGCGAGGCGAGCTGGCCCGGCTCGACGTTGCGCTTGGAGACATTGCCTTCGAACTCGGCGCGAATCTTCGTGTAACCAAGGTTGAGGTCGGCCTGGTTCACTGCGGACTGCGCCTGATCGACCTTCGCCTTTGCGACCTCGACCTGCGCCTCGACGACCGCGATCTGCTCGGGCACCGCTTGCGCGATGAGGAGGCGACCGCGAGCGGCTTCGGTCGTACCGCTCGAATTCGAGCGATTCGATTCGGCGATGCTCACGCGCGCGCGTGCCGCAGCGAGGTTGGCTTCGGATTGCGCGAGCGCGTCACTGCGAGCATCGAGCTCGGAGACCGGCACTGCGCCGCTATCGACGAGCTTCTTGGTGCGCGCGTACTCGGTCTTCGCGAGCGAGTTGCGCGATTCCGAGGCCGCGACATCCGCCGTCGCTTGATCGATCTGTGATTGCGTCGAACCGCTGACCGCGCTCGCTTGGGCGATGCCGCCACGCGCGATCGCGAGGTTCGATTCGACCTGCTTGCGGGTCAGCTCGAGCGTCGCTTGCGCCGCGTGATACTGAGCCTGCGCCGCAGCGAGATCGGCATGCGTCGAAGCCGAGCGAACGAGGAAGTCCGCATCGTCGAGCTCGACCAGGACATCGCCAACCTTGACGTGCTGGTTGTCCTGCACGAGCACCTTCTTGACTTGACCGCTGACCCGCGCGGCGACCGGCGAGACGTGGGCTTCGACCTGAGCGTCGTCCGTGTTCTCTTTGCCGCGGCCCGAGATGTAGATGAAGGCGGCGACGCCCACTGCGACGGTGACGAGTCCACCGGCGATCAGCGGAGCCTTCTTGCGGGGCTTGCGGTCGGGAGGAACGAGAGTCTCTTCGGTAGCCATAGTGGCGTTGGCAATTGCATCGCAGATACCAGGTCGTATCGACCAGGTTTCAATGAGTTACAAGCCACCTACCACCAGCTGGCAGCGAGCTATGGCATACAGCCTTATGCCAATGGACGGGATCAGCTCTACCGAAATCCGTTCAATCCGAGGAACCCGGACCCGAGTGGCGTTCGCGGACCTGGTCGGTGTCAACGCACACACGGTCTACCGGTGGGAGCTACCGGAAGGCTCTGCGCACGCCCGTCGGCCTCGCGGTGCAGACCTCGCGAAGCTCAAGTCGCTCGCCGCGAAGCTTCCGGATCCACAGCTCGTTCCCGTGCTCGCGGCCGTCGAACGCACGCTCGATGGCCGCTGGCGGGATGCGGAAAACGTTTTGATGCGCGCGCAATCGGATCGCAACGCGGGGATCGAGGTGCGCGCGCTCGCCGCGACCGGGCTCGCGCTGATCGATCTCATGCATCGCGCGGATGGTCGCCGTGCGCTCGTGGCGCTCGCACCGGCGCTCGCGCCCGATGCGCCGAGCTCCGCCTTGACCGAAGCTGTCGCTGCCCTCGCCTACTCGATGCCTGATGGCGAGCTGTTCGATCTCGAGCGCGTGCATGCACACGCTCGGCGCGCGGACGAGCTGTCGCGGCCCGGAGAGACGCCGCTCCCGCAAGCCCTCGCTACGATGGCCGTGTCGAACGCGGCGTTGCTCGCGGGCGATGATGATCTGATGCTGCGCGCACTCGGGCGTGTCGAGGCGGTGTCCGCCGCGTCGCTGCCGGTGGTGCCTGGCCTGTTCCTCGATCAATTGAGGTCGTACGCGTCCGCGCTCTCGGGCCAGACCGAGCTCGCCCTCGTGCGGCTCGACCGGATCCTCGCGAATCCGCAGGTCAAAGAATCGGCGAGCCTCGAGTCGCGCACGCTCGCGGCGTGGGCGCTGCGCAGCCTCGACAATCTCGGCGATCCAGAGCACGCGCTCGCGATCGCGCGCCAGGCTCGCGAGGTCGCCCGCGCGAACGGACTCGCGATCGGCGTCCACATGGCGCTCGCGTTGCGCGCCGAGGCCGATGCGCTGATGCGGCTCGGTCGGATGAGCGAGCTCGTTCCGGTGTTCGCGGAGAGCGACCGCGTCCTCGAGGAAATGGGATTCCCTGTCACGGTGATCTTGCCCGCGCAGGCGCGCTACCTCTGGTACACGAACCAGCCCGAAGCGCTCGAAGCGCTCGCCGCGAAGGTCGCCGCGATCGAGCTGCCTTCGATGCGCGCGATCTGTCAGGCGTATGCGGCGTGGTTGCACGCGACCGCGCTGTTCACGCGCGGCGAGGATTCATCAGCGACCCTCGCGGCGTTCGCGCACGCGGAGCAGCTCGCGAGCGGCTGGAGCCTCCTGCGTCGTGACATCCTGATGGCTTTCACGAGCGCGGCGCACATCGAAGGCACGATCGCCGATGCGCGCGCCGTGCTCGAACGAGCGCAGCGCGCCGCAGATCGCCGGCCCTCGGCGTGGGTCACGGCCCATCTGCGCCGGGCGGAGGGCGTCGTCATGATCGGCGAGGGCCGCCTCGCCGAAGGCTTCACGATGATCGATGCCGCGATCGCGACGTTCCTTGCGTCGGGCGATCTGCTCGGCGCGGCCTTCGCGCATTACGGCGCGGCGGGCTTCGCGCGCATCGCGGGTGCGACCGATGCGGCGGAACGGATGGCGGCCTCCGAAGCGGAGCTCGCCGCACTCGGCCTCCAGACACCGCGCTGGATCGATCGCGCGCTCGCGCGGAATGCGCACTTCTTGAAGAGCGTGAACTGGCAGCGCCACGAGCACATCCCGACGACGCTCACCCAGCAGCTCGAGCTCGGGCTCCAGCGCGTCGCTGTTCCGGGCGCGAGCTTCACGATGGTCGTGAAAGAGCTCGCGTCGGTCGCGTGCGAGCTGACGCACGGCTTGGTCGCGATCACCGACGAGACCGGCGCGAACATCTGCGAGGTACGCAAGGCGATTCCCGCCGAGGATGTCGTGCAGTGGTTCGATCTTGGCGGTGCGGGCCGGCGCGCGCGGCTAGGCGTGACGCGCGTGCTAAATGACAACGAACAAGGTGCGATGCGCATGCTGGTGCTGGTCGCCGGGCTCGCGCTCCAGGTCGCCGGACTGCGCGGCGGCGATCGCCCGTCGGCTACGCAGGAGGTCGTGGTGCCCGACGTGCCCGGGCTCGTCGTCGCATCGCTGCCGATGCGACGGTTGATCGCCGATGTCGGCCGGCTCGCCGGCTCGCGCGCGACCGTCGCGATCACGGGCGAATCGGGCGCTGGCAAGGAGGTCATCGCACGCACGCTGCACGAGCTGTCGCCGCGTGCGCAGCAGCCGTACATCACGTTCAACTGCGCCGCGGTGCCCCACGATCTCTTCGAGGGCTTGTTATTCGGCTACAAGAAGGGCGCGTTCACCGGCGCCGATCGCGATCACCTCGGAGTGATTCGAGCGGCGGATGGCGGCACCCTGTTCCTCGACGAGATCGGCGAGCTACCACTCGATATCCAGCCGAAGCTGCTGCGCTTCCTCGATGCCGGTGAGGTGTTCCCGCTCGGAGCAGAGCGCCCGATCAATGTCGACGTTCGCGTGATCGCCGCGACGAACCGCGATCTGGCCGCGGAGGTCGCACGCGGTGCGTTCCGTCAGGATCTGTTTTACCGTCTCCACGTCGTGCCGCTCGTGGTGCCGCCGCTGCGCGAGCGTCGAGAGGATATCGTGCCGCTCGCGCGCCACTTCGTGCGGTTGATCGCGGGCGACCGAGCTGCACCGACGTTCGCGCCGGATGCGCTCTCGGCGCTGCGCGACTACGCGTGGCCCGGCAATGCGCGCGAGCTACGCAACGTGATCGAGCGCGCACTCGCGTATGCGGATAGGCCAGACAGCGTGCTCACCCGCAAGGAGCTCGGGCTTTAGTAGCTAAGCGAGCTTCTGCATGACGTCGCGCGACGCCAGCGACGCCAGCGACGCCGAGAACACCGGGAAGTCGTACTCGAGCGCATTCGCGTGCTCCTCTGGCGAGGTCGCCGCGGTGCAGTCCGAGAGCGTGATCAAGTCGAAGCCGTGCTCGTACGCGGTGCGCATCGTCGATTCGACGCAGCACTTGGTGAGAAAGCCGCCGATGATGACGGTATTCGCGAGCATCTTGCTTTCGATCCAATCCCGGTAAAGCTTACTCAGCGAGCGCCGCGGAACCTTGTAACCCTCGGAAAGTGGACATCAGGAGGAAATGGCCGCGCCATCCGCGGAACGCAAGACCACCCGCAGACGGATCTAGCCGACCATCGAGTAGTGTCCACCCGAGGGCGGCGAAGCCGCATCGATCGGTCGCGACCACCCACCGGCTTTGCGCACCCGAACGCGGTCACAAGCGCGACGCGAGCAGCGCCTGGCCGTTGCGCAGCGGTAGCTCGATCGTGAACCGTGCACCACCACCGGGCGTGTCGCTCACCGTGATCCTGCCACCGTGGTCGCTGATGATGCGGTGCACGATCGCGAGACCGAGACCCGTGCCGCCCTTGGTGATCTTGGTGGTGAAGTACGGCGCGAAGACCTTGTCCCAGAGCTCGGCGGGGACGCCCGGACCGTTGTCTTCGACGACGAACGAGAGCCGGTCTGACGCTTCGCTCCGTCTGGTCGTCACGGTCACGCGCCCACCATCTCGATCACCGAGGGCGTCGCGACCGTTCTCGACGAGGTTCAACAAAACCTGGTTGAGCTGACCCTTGTCGCCATCGAGCTCCGGCAACCGCAGATCGAGCTTTGCCTCGATCTGCGGCGAGGTGTCTTTGTAGAGCGCGAGCGACGAGCCGATCACGTCATTGAGATCGACGCGACCGAATTCGGGTTTCGGCATCCGCGCGAAGTCGCTGAACTCCGCGACGATGCGCTTGAGCCGATCGGCTTCTTCGAGCACTGTCGTCGTCGATTCTTCGAGGATCTCGGCAAAATCGGGATGCTGCTTCTTGTAGGACTTGCGAAGCGTATCCATCGCCATCTGGATCGGCGTGAGCGGATTCTTGATCTCGTGCGCCAGCCGGCGTGCGATCTCTTGCCATGCGGCGATGCGCTCGGCGATCACGAGCTTCTCCTTGGAGGACTTGAGATCCTCCATCATGAAGTTGAATGCGCTCGCGACCGCGCCGACCTCGTCGGTATCGCGGACCGGTACGCGGTGATCGAGGTCACCACGTGCGGCCGCGATCGAGCCCTCGACGAGCTGATCGAGATCGCGCGCGGTGCGACGCGCGACGAGCGAACCGATCAACACGACCACGAGCAGCGCGCCGAGGGCGAGCAGTACCGCGGTGAGCGTGATGTTGAACAGCAGATGATCGAGGCCACCGTCGGAGACCGCGACCTCGACGAACGCGACCGGCCCACCATCGGCGCCGAGCATCGGCACGCGGATCGGCGGATCTTTCGCGAGCTTCGTCCAACCCGCGTCACCACTGCTCGGCGGTAGCAACACCTCGCCACTCGGCAGCACGATCCGCGCATCGGTATCGATACCGGCGCTGCGCATGAGCGAGAGGAGATCATCGGTCACGCGCTTGCCGGCCACGACGGCGACGCTGTAACGGTTGTAGCGCGCGATCTGCGCCGACTCGACGACGAGCATGGTCTCGACGGTGTGACCGGTCCAGATCGAGTCCCGCGTGAAGAACGGCTGGCCCTTCGTTGCCTCGGCACGCTGGCGCACGATCGGCACTGGATTCGGGTCACCGATCCGAGCGCGGTAATGCGGAGAGACGAGCACGGTGTCGTCCGGCCCGGTGACCGTGAGGATGTCGAGCGAGAGGCCCTTCATCGTCGGCCCGGCCTGCTCGCGGATCTGGCGCGGCGCCTCGCCGACGAGGCTGCCTTCGCCTTTGTCGAGATCGATCAAGAGATTTCCGACGAACGGATGATCGGCGCTCGCGAGCGAGCTCGCCGCATCGTGCACCACCGCGTCGAGGCGCCCGATCTCGCGCCCGACCACATCGCTCGCATGATCGCGCCGCGCGACATAAGTCTCGCGCAGCTTCGTCGAGAACACGTGCGTCGCGATCACCGCCGAGAGCGTGATCGGCACGAGCGTCGCGAGTGCGAGCGTGAGCGTGAACCGACCGCGCAGCTTCACGGTCGACCTCGCGAAGGTACCGGCGCACCGAACAGATACGCATCGGCAAAGCACGGCCGGCCGAGCGCATCGAACGCCACGCCACGCACGTCGCTGCGGTACCACATCCGCACGCTGCGGAAGAACAGCGGCACGATCGGCACGCGCTCGGCGAAGGCCTTCGCCGCCGCACCAGTGTCCAGTGTGCCGGCCTGCAGGGCGCTCACCGGCCAAGGATCGCCACCGGCCGCGAATGCGGCGCCCCACCACACGCTGGTCGCCCCGACAGGCTCGGCGAGCTGTCCGATCCAGAGATCGAGCTTGCCGCTGGTGACCCGCTCGCGCAGCACCGCGGCCGAGACCTGCGTCACCGTCCAGGCGAGACCGAGCTTGTCGAGCGCGAGGCCCACGTGCTCTGCGATCTCGCGATCATCGGGCCGTGTATCCTCGACGAGGATCTCGAGCCGCATCGGATCGAGATCGGGCACGTGCTTCGCTGCTTGCGCGAGCTGGGCGCGTGCACGGTCCGGATCGCCGGTCTTGCCGAGCGGGTCGAGGGGCGCCGCGCCGGGCACGGGCATCCGCGTCGGCAACACCTGTTCGCCCGAGCCGATCGATGCGAGCCCACCGCGCGCGACACCAAGATCGAGTGCGCGCCGAAACGCCGGATCGTGCTCGAGCAACGCGTGCGCCGATCCGAACCCGACATACACCAGCAGTGCCGCGGGGCCCGAGACCTCGCGGCTCTGAAATGATGGAGTGCCTCCGGCGAACGCCGAGACCCCACGCGTCGAGACGTGCGCGTTGCCCGTCTCGAACCGGCGCGCCTCGCCATCCGGCGTGTCGTACCAGCGCAACTCCAGCCGGTCGATAAAAGGCCGCCCCGCGAAGTGATTGTCGAACGCACGCAGTACGAGCCGATGATGAGAGAGGTCGGCCTGCTCGACCGCGAACGCGCCCGTCCCCAGCACCTTGCCTGCCGGTGCCTTGCCCGCTTTCGTGATCGCGAGCTGCGGCAGCGCCAACAGTGCCGCTAGATCCGCCGGTGCAGACGCGAGCGAGACTTTGATACCATCGCCATCCGCGCGCACATTCGTCACGATCGGCATCACGTAGCGCAAGGCCTTGCTCGCGCGCTCGAGCGACGCCGCGACATCTTGCGCGGTCAGGGCAGTGCCATCGTGAAACACCACGCCCTTCTTGAGCTCGATCCGCGCCGTCGTGTGCTTCTCGTCGAACACCGGTGCCGCCGCCGCGAGATGCGGGCGTGCCGTGCCGTCCGGACCGAGCTCGTACAGCGTGTCGAAGATCATGCCGATCACGGTCACGTCTGCGTGCGTTCGTGCCGCGACTGGGTCGAACGAAACCGGCGCGCCCGAGAGCGTCGCCTCGACGCTGCCTCCAAACCGAGGTCGCAGCTCGGCCTGCGCCGTGCTCGCGAGCAGCGCGAACGCGAACCCGAACGCTGCCAGCTTCACGCAGCACCACATCGGGCGCGACCGGCTCAATTCATTCTCCACAGATCGACGCGCGTCGAGCCGATCAAGCGCACCGCGGCGATCACCACCGGTGCGCCATCGAAGTCACCGACCGCGAGACCGGCCACGCCACCCGCCATGAAGGCCTTCTTCCACGTCGGCTTCTTCTCGTCACCACCGAGGGTCACGACCCGAATGTCGTCCGCATCACCGGGCGCGCTCGCACTCGCGTAGATCAGCTCGGCGGTGCCATCGCGATCGAGATCCGCCAGCTCGAACGCGGTGCCGACCTTGGCGAACGTGAGCACCGGCGGCCGCTCGCACTCGATCCCGATCGGGCACTCGCGGGTCACCTCGAGCTTGCCGGTCAGGCCGAGTACGCCACGCACCGGATTGCGGTCACCGTGGGCATCGATAATCACGCGGCAGCGCACGGCGTAGCTGCCGGTCTTGTCATCGCCGAAGAAGTTGCGACCGAAGGCGAGCTGCACGTGCTCGCCCGCGCAGGGCTCGATGCCGGGCTCGGCCGCCGAGCCTACGAGCTGCTTGGTCTGCCAGCTGACCTTGAGGGTACGAGTGTAGACCGATGACGAGGCGACCAGCACCTTACCCTCGACTGCAACGGCGCCGATCGGATCGCGCGGTGCGGGCATCGCCGCATCACCCTGGAAGGGAACACGCGCGAGCTCCTTGACATGATGATCGGCGATCGAGAATGCGATCACTTCGCGCGTGGTCACCGCGTAGAGCTCGGCTCTACCATCACCATCCAGATCGGCCGCGCCGAGCGCGAGCAACGGTGCGCCGAGCTCGAACACCGGAGTGAGCCGCTGCGGCTTCCAGCTGACGACGACCTTGACGGGCGGCATCAAGGTTGGCGCTCGCGCGGCGCGCAGCGCATCGAGCCGCGTACTGACCTCGGCCGCGAGATCGTGCAGCACGCCCGCGTGGGCGGTCGCCACCAGACCCGCGACCACGATGTGAGCGAGCCTAGTCGCCGTACTCATTCGTCACCGAGCTGCCCTCCGTCACTTCGCCCGGCTTCGGCGCGACCTCGGTCGGCTGTGTGCCCTCGACAAACACCTCGGTGAGCGTCGTGTTCTTCGGCGCACCTTCGGGTGCGAGCAGGCCGGTCTGGCGATCGATCGTGGCCTCGACCACGTGCGAGGGCCGCGGGAATGCCTTCGTCGGCAAGTTCATATCCTTGGCGATATCTAAAAAGATCGGCGCCGCGACTCGCGCGCCCTGCTCGCCCTTCATCTCGCGCGGATCGTCGAAGCCGCACCACACGCCGATCACGTAATCCGGCGTCATGCCGATGAACCACGTGTCCTTCGCCTTGTTCGAGGTGCCCGTCTTGCCGCTGATCGGCGCTTTGATCTTCGCGCCGATCAGCGCCGCGGTGCCTTCGGTCACGACCGAGCGCATCGTATCGGTGATCACGTACGCGACCTCTGGCGTGATCACTTGCTCGGCTTTTTGCGGCGGCGTGGCGGTGCCGTTGATGGCTTCGATGAACGTGGGTTCGGCGAGGATCCCGCCCGCGGCGAACGTCGCGTACGCGTTCGTCATCTCGAGCGGCGTGACTTCACCGGCGCCGAGCGAGATCGCCATCTCTTCGGGCAGCTCGCTCTTGATGCCGAGCCTGTGCGCCATCGCGACGACGTTCTTCGGCTGGAGGTCGCTGGTCATACGGATCGAGACCGTGTTGATCGATTTTGCGAGCGCCTCGCGCAGCCGCACCGGGCCGAGATACTCTCCGGTCTCGAAGTTCTCCGGCTTCCACAGATCGAACACCTCGGGCGCATCGTTCACGATCGACGCCGGCGTGCCGCACAGCTGCTTGGAGGTCGAATCGTTCGCGTGGCACTTCGTCTCCTCGGCACGCGCGTACGCGGCCGTGTAGATGATCGGCTTGAAGCTCGAGCCCGGCTGGCGCTTTGCCATCGTGGCGCGGTTGTAGTCGCCGAGGTGCGGCGTGTAGCCACCGATCAGCGCGCGCACCTTACGGGTCTTGACGTCGATGATCACGACCGCACCTTCGGGGCCTGGCTCGAGGATCACGCGACGGGTGCCATGCTTGAGCTTCACCGGTGCCGGATCTTCATCGTCGTCGTTGTCGGCGATTTTCTTGTCGCCCTTGTCTGCCTTTGGCGGCTTCTTCGCGGCGCTCTGCTCGCGCGGCCCCCCCGGAGCGACCCACACCTCGAGCACGTCGCCGACCTTGAACCGTTCGCTCGGCTTCTTCTTGTCGGGGTTGTAGCGAGCATCGGTCTCGTCACCGAGCTCGAGCGTGCCCGGATTCCCACCCAGATCGACTTCGAGCTCCTGAACGTCATCGTGGACGAGGGTGACGATCGCGTCGTACGGCGTCTTTGCCTTGAGCGTCTCGCCGCTCATCTTTTTTGCGAGCCGTGCGAGCTCCGCCTCGAGGCGGTCGGGCTTGACCGAGCGAATCGGCAGCCCGATCTTGTGGCGCCTGTCAACCGCGCGCAGGCCCGCTTGCAAGGCGAGCTGCGCCTTGGCCTGGAGTTCCGGATCGAGGGTGGTCCGGACGATCGTGCCTTGGTCGAGCACTGCATCGCCTTTTGTCTTGTCGGCAAGCAGCTGGAGCTTCACGAGGTCGACCCACTCGGGCGCGGTCGAGCTCTCGGGCCCCTTGCTCTTCACGATCTGAATCTTCGCCTCGCGCCACTTCTGGGCTTCGGCGGCCGTCAACTTGCCGATCGTGACGAGCTGACCGAGCACGTACGACTGGCGGCCCTTGAGATCGAGCAGCACGGGACCGACCTCGCCGCGATCGCGAAATGCAATCAGAGCGCGCGCGAACGACTCCGGCGACTTCGGCATCGAGGCGAGCAGCGCCGCTTCGCCGACGTTGACGTCCTTGATGTGCTTGCCGAAGTAGTAGAGCGCCGCTTCTTCGACGCCGTAGCGGTTGCGACCGAAATCAATCTGGTTGACGTAGAGCGAGATGATCTCCTGCTTCGTCAGCGCCTTCTCGACCCGACGCGCGAGCACGATCTCCTGGATCTTACGTTTGAACGAGCGCTCGGGCGTGAGCAGCATGTTCTTCACCACCTGCTGCGTGATCGTCGAGGCGCCTTCCTTGGTGTGACCCGCGCGCAGGTTCGCGAAGAACGCACGGCCCATGCCGACGTAGTCGATGCCGCCGTGGGTCCAGAACTTGTTGTCTTCCGCGGCGACGAACGAATCGATCACGAGCGGCGGAATCTTGTCGTACGGCACGAACGTGCGGCGCTCCTTGCCGAGGGTGCCGATTAGATGATCATTGCGGTCGAGGATTTTGGTCGTTTGCTTGAACTGATAGGACTCGAGCTTGTCGATCTTTGGCAGGCTCGGATCGCGGCCGTACATCCAGAACACGAACGCGATCGTCGCTGTGCCAAGCGCCGCACCGATCATGCCGAGGATCGCGCCCCACTTGAGGAGGCTGAGCCAGATCGGGCGGCGCCGAGAGGGCTCCGGTTTCTGGAGGCCTTTCTTGCTTGTCGGCTTTCCCGGCTTGGCTTGGTTCTTCGTATCCATGTAGCTCTTTACGTGAACGCGGTAAGGGGGGGCGATAGTCCCTCGGGACCGGCTCCGGCGCCAGTTACGCGAGACGACGCTCCAGGACCCCGATAACACCGCGGATCTTGAGCGCGAACCAGCGCGCTCTGAGCCGCGCTCGGCGATCCGGATCGAGATCGCCGGCGGCACCCAGATAGGCGCGCCGGCGGGTCGCGATCCGGCTCATCGCCATGCCGACAGTGACCGACAGGTTGTAGCTCTCCGTGAACCCGAACATCGGGACCGTGATCGCACCGTCGCTCGCGGCGATCGCCTGGTCGGAGACCCCATCGTGCTCGTTGCCGAAAACCAGGGCGAGGGGTGTCGAAACATCGACATCCTCGATGGTCTGCCTGGCCGGCAAGCCCTTCGCCTCCGGCGCGGTCGCGTAGACGCGAAACCCGCGGTGATGGAGCGCATCGATCGCAGCCTCGGCGGTGGGCCAACGGGTCAGGTCCAGCCAGCTATGCGCACCCTTGGTCACCGCGTGTGTGGCAGAGAACCTCAGCCGCGCTTCGATCACGTGAAGCTCCTGGAGGCCGAGTGATTCGGTCGTGCGAAGCGTCGCGGCGGCGTTGTGAGGATCGTACGTATCCTCGACGGCCGTCACGACGGAGCCCAGTCGCGCCGCGAGGACTGCATCGATGCGCGCGATCCGCTCCGCAGTCATCATCGGCATGAGGGCCTCGCAAATTTTTGCGGGACCATGCTTCTCGATCAGCCGATCGATTGCATCTCTGCGGGGTGCATCGTTACGGGGTGCATCGTTGCGGGGCGCATCAGAGGGCGCGTCAGTCACAGGACGGTTCTTTTACTATGATAGCGTCGTGACGGGTGTTTGCGACCGAGGGCGTCAGCCGGTTCGTAGGCGATCTCGGTGACCACGCCCCCCGCTTCGATCCAGCTTCGCGACGTTCCGCAGGTCGATTTCGGACGCGTCCAAATGGTACTCGCGCAGCTCGCCGAGGGCCTCGCATTCCTCCACGCACGCGGCGTGATCCATCGCGATGTCAAACCTTCGAATGCGATCGTCACCGATGGCGCGGTGAAGCTGCTCGATTTCGGGCTCGCGCTCGAGCAGCGCCGAGTCGAACAGGAGCTATCGCGTGAGACCCGCGTCGTCGGTACCGCAGCCTACCTCGCACCGGAGTACGTCGAGCGCTTGATCGTGAGCCCGGCGATGGATGTCGACGAAGCGCTCGGCCGGGTTCGGCTCGACGGTTCGCCTGACGACGCGACCTGGCGCGGTCGCTGCTACGAGCGCGAGCGGGTGCCGTATCGCGCCTTCGACTTCGTGATCGATGACCTCGCGACCGAGCTCGCCGGCACCTCGGTCCTCGTGACCCAGATCGAGCACGCCGGTGCGCTCGCGCGCGTGTTCCCCACGCTCGGCACGCTGCTCGAGGATGCGCCGAAGCTTCCGGTCGCCGACGATCTCGACTACTCCGACGGCACATTCCCGCCGGTGAACAAATCTCGCTTGCTCATCCATCCGCCGGGTTCGTGGGCCACGCGTCCGGAACCGGGCACGGCGATCCCGAACCTCGTGCTCGCGGGCGACTACATCCGCACCAAGACCGACCTTGCCCCGATGGAGGGCGCGAACGAAGCAGCGCGCCACGCGGTCAACGTGATCCTCCAGCGCGCGGGCTCGGTGGCCCAGCCGTGTCAACTGTGGCCGCTGGTCGAGCCCGAGTCGTTCGTGAAATGGAAGCACGTCGATGCGGCGCTCTACGCGCACGGCAAGAAGCACATGTTCGAGATCGCGGGCATTCGCGACGCTGCGCGGGCCGCCGATCTGCTGCGCCGGTTCTACGCGTTCACCGGAATCGACAGGATCGATGACCTGCTCGAGAAGGTGAAAGTCACGTCGGTCGTGAAGGGCATCCTCGCCCGTCTTGGCGTGGACTAGAACACGGTTCCGGTGAAGCTCAGCACCCTGAGCTTCGCCGGCGTCGACAGCGGCTCGGTCACGATCATGCCGTCGCGGCCATTGCCGTTACGGTGGACGAGATGGCCGCCATCGCCGCCGTACGTGGTCATGTACACGCTGATGTGATTCGTCGTCGTGAAGTCGGCGTTCAGATCGTCGACGACTTGCTGCTTGGTCTGAAACGGCAAGTCGGTCGAGTGCAGCCCGAGCGAGGTGTAGTCGCTGTTCACGGCGGCGTGCCAGCCTTCCGCCCATGGCAGGTTCGGCATGGCGTGCTCGATCTGCGTGGTGTGGACGTCATCCGTGTTGGTCGAGCCATCGGTTGCATCGACGGCGACGTCGTAGATCGCGTTGTTCATCCGGACTTGCAGGTGGACGTGCGATGTATCCGCGTTGCAGCTGTTCATGCCGCTGGGCGGGACGATCGCGACGAGGTGCCCGTCGAGCCGACCGTAGGCGCCCGAAGCACCGAGGAGCTGGCCGAAGTTGCTCGTACACGCCTGCCGCGTTGGCGCGCCGTCGTCGACGTGCAGGCGACCATCGGTCGAGACATCGACAGGTGGAGCATCGGCGGTGGAGGAACTCCCTCCGCCGCACGCGGCCAGGACGACAAGCGAAAGCCTACGGATCACGTGGAGACTGTAGCGAGCACCACGCGCGATTCATAGCCTTGTGTCGCGCCGAGAGAGGTCACCGGTCGGGCGTGGATCGGCCGTGGATCGGGCGTGGGTCAGAATGCGCCGTTCGCCGCCATCGTCATAGCTATCGCCGACGTAGAAGCTGTTGTCGGTATCGCTCGAGCAACGATTGGCCATCGTAGAACCGCACGGTCACGTGCGCATTCGCGGCGTCGACCTTCGAGATCGTGCAACTGCGAACTTCGACCGATCCGTCGAGGCCGAACGCGTCGCGACACAACGACGCGCACGACTTCTGAGACACGGTCACGTGCTCCGTCGGGTCGACAACAAATTGGCCCACACCTACCTACCAAGGCGAACCTGCCGAGATGCGCTGGCCCGTGGTCGGTTTCGTCGGTTTCGCGATGTGGCTCGGGGGCCTCGCGCACGCCGAGGACGTCTCGGTCGCCGCGGCGATCGGGGCAGGCGCGCAGGGCAATGCGACGTACGGCGCGCTCGAGCTCCGGCTGGATCAGCAGTGGCACGATACGCGCCTCGGGCTCGGTGTTCGCGGCGTGTGGGACGACGGTGTGTTCCGCAAGAGCGATTGGAACGGCGCCGAAGACATCGTCACGATCATCAGGGACTTCGCCGCCGGGACAAAGCTCGCTGGTCTTGGTGACGGTGGTCATCTCGCGATCGCCGCCGGCCGGCTCGCGCCGAGTCACGTCGCGCGGATCGCGGATGGCTATCGTTCCACGCTCGACGATCGCTGGCGCACCGGTATACGCACTGCCGCGGTCACGGCCGAGACCGAAGCGACGCTCGAGATCGATGACGTGCTCGATCCCGCGCTGATCGCGGGCGTCGTGAGCTCTCAGCTCGCGCCGCCGTGGGGGGCACATGTAGCGTTCGCGATCGATCCCACTCAACCGACAATGCCCGGCGCGGTGCGGACTGCCGGCGTGATCGAAGCAGGGGTGAGCAGGCGCTTCGAGAGCGATCAGTCGCGGACGGATCTCGGCACGTCGCTCGTGGCCGAGCTCGGGCTCGGATTCCAGGCGGTCGGGTATGTCGATTCGTCGATCGCGGTCGGCGAGATGCGGTACTCGATCCGTGGTGATGCGCGCGGCGGCAGTGGCACCGCAGGGTCGATGTTCGGCCCACTGTATCGCGTCGAGCGCGCGGACCTGTGGCAGCGCGCGCGCGCGGGCGAGCTGCAGGGCGCGTCGTTCGGCCTGACCGCAGGCATGGCGGCACCTGACGGGTGGCTCGAGCTTGGCCTTCGCGATCGCCCAGGTCTCGGCGTGCTCGCGACGGCCAGCGCGGGTGCGCCGATGGGCAAACGAGTCCAGGGCGCGCTCTGGGCTTCGGCGAGCCCGCATGACGGCGCGGGTGCGGCGGAGCTGCGCGTCGCGTGGGCGAAGCGCTTGTTCAGCTCGATCCAGGGCGCTCGGATTTACGACTTTTCCAAGCCCATGCCGAGCGCGGTGTGGAGTCTCACGGTGTGGTTCGGGGCGGCGACGAACTGACGACTCGCTGGCGCGGACCCTTCGCGTTCTTGATCAGCCGCACCATGAGGAACCCGCTGAGCGACGCGACCACGATGCCGATCGCGAGCAGCCGATACTTGTAGGCACCGCCGATGGCGGGCCGGTTCGAGGTCCAAAATCCCGACGGGCGATCGCTGAGGATCTCGTGCGGGCGCTCGACGGTCGGTGGTTCCGCGAGCGCAGGCGCCGCGAGCGCGACGACAAAACCGAGGGCCAGCAGGAACCGCATCCTCGCTGTGTAGCACTAGACCTTGCTCTATTCAGGCTTGTGTTCGTGCTTCTTGTGAGGCTTGTTCTCGGGCGTTTTGTCGCGCCCGTGTTGCTTGGCGAGGTCGTCCTCGCGGTCGCGTAGCGGGTTCGTGGGCCGAGCGTTCTTGATCGCCTTTTTAACTCGCTTCATGCAGTCGTCTTCGGACTCGGCATCATCGGTCTTGTAGAACAAGAGCGGCGTCGCGATAGCCTTGTCGTATTCCTCTTGCGTCAGCTGCTTGCGATGGAGCTCGTTCGCCAGGATGTGCTCGATCTTGGTCTTGGTCCACTTGGTCACCGTGTTCGTGCAGTACTGCGACGACCGGTCCTTGGGGTTCGGCAAGATCGTCGAGAAGAAAGCGGCCTCGACCGGGTTGAGATCTTTTGGCGGCTTGCCGAAGTAGTACTTCGTCGCCGGCCCGATGCCGTAGAGGCCCGGTCCGAACTCGATCACGTTGAGGTAGATCTCGAAGATCCGATCCTTCTGGAGTGTGTTCTCGACGTGCCACGTGAGGAACAGCTCCTGGAGCTTGCGCGCGAGCGTCTTCTCGCGGAACAGCAGCACGTTCTTCACCATCTGCATCGTGATCGACGAAGCACCCTGCACGAACTTCTCGTGCTTCAGGTTGTTGATCAGCGCGGTGCGGAACTCCGTCGGGATGAAGCCGTGGTGCTTGTAGAACCCGAAGTCTTCGCTCGATTGGATCGACTTGGTGAGGTACGGCGAGATCTGATCGATCGGTACGAAGTCCGGGTTCGTCGGGCCGACGACGAACGACTCCCACTCGCCCTTCTCGGTCTCGACGTACTGCTCGAACTCGTCCTTGAGGCGCTTCGGCGAATCGGCGGGCTCGTCGACGACCTTGCACTTGTTGATCGCGATGTGACCGCCGAGCTCGAGGGCATCGAGGTCCATCCAGTCGATGTTCGTATGGATGTCGACATCGAACACGCCGCGGATCTTGTAGCCGTGCATGTAGGGCACCATCTCGACAGGAAACGCGTCGATCATGCGCTGGCAATCGATCGGCGGAATCACGAGCCTCACTTGCACCTGCTCGATCCCGTGAGGACCGCGCATCGGCGGGGTGCGCTCGGTGCCATCCGCGTTCTTTGCCGGGTGTTCGACATCGAGATGGACCTCGCGCGGCGCGAGTGCTGCGCCGGTGATCGAGAACGGCACGTTGCGCGACAAAAAGTCGCCGCGCGTGAGCTCGAGCTTGCGCGTCGCGCGATCGAAGCTGCCCGTGATCTCGCCCGAGAGATCGAGGTCGTGGACCTCTTTGTCGGCGATGTAGGGATGACCGATGTTCAAGCCATTGAGATGGAACCCGCCGTTGAACGCCGCGCCGAGCTTCGTCACGTCGACGTGGATCTTCGTATCGATCGCGGTTGCCTGATAATCGACGACCGCTGACTGCGCGAGGATCGGTGCGAGCCGATCGAGCTGGAACTTCGCTGCCTCGAGATCGATGTGCGCGGTCTGCCCCTTCGGATCGAGGTCGCCCTTCGCGGTCCACAACTGGCCGGGAACGCCGCCGTAGCCGCCGGCGAGGTTCAGCGTGTAAAGACCCGGCTGATCCGGATCGGCGGTGATCGAGCCCGCGATGCCCGAGAGCGCCATCCGGGGCCAGAGCTCGAGCTCGCCGCCTTCGACCCTCACGATCGGCGGCTCACCTCGGGCGCGGCGCACTTCGATCGAAGCGACGTTCGCTTTCGGGGCCCCTGTCGTCGTCGCCGTGATGCCCTTGCCATGCGCGACGACGAGGCCTGGCGTCCACACCGCATCGCCATCACCGACGAGCCCGGTCGCACCCGATTGCTCGTCGTTCGCGAGCACGCGGACGTGGCTGACCGTGACCTTCGTCGGCCGCGGCGAACGACCGCCGGTGGCAGCCTCTCCCGACGACGATGCCTGGTAGTGCTCGAGCGCGTCGCGCACGTTATCGAGACCGGTCGCATCGCGACGCAGCGTCGCGGTGACGCCATCGATCTTCGCGTCGCCAAGCTCGATCGTGCCGAACAGCGAGTGCCACGCACTGAAGTCGACATCGACGCGTGCGATGTGAAGCAGCGGCAGGTCGCCGTCGTGCGGGCCCTTTACCGAGATATCGCGCACGACCACGTGACCGAGCGAGACATCGATCCTGCCGATCTCGATCTTGCGATCGAGCTTCGTCGCGAGCCGATCCGCCCGGGTCCGGATCATGCGCGCCGCGACCTTGGGATAGACGACCGCCAGCCCCACCACCACGACCACGAACAGGACCACCACGACGCCGCCAGCAATGATCCAGCGACGAGGTGAGCGAAGGAACGAGCGACGGAACGAGCGACGGACGAAGACGCCGCGAGGTGTTCCGGGGTTCATGCGATCGAGATTCGCGAGCTTGCGCGGTTACTTACACTGCAGAGCGAGGATATGGCCGTCGTCCTGGACGCTGCGGCCCCACACCGACCAGTCACCCACGGCGAGCGACTGCTTGTTATCGAGCACGCGCTTGCCGTCCGCACCGTCGATCGTGACGGTGAGCTCGAGCTTCTTGTCGGTTCGATCGCGCAGCAACAGCGAGGCTCCACCCTGCGCGAGCTTGAGCGCATTCGGCTTCTGCTTCGCGAGCGAGATCGGACCACCGGATAGCTTGTGGAACGTGTTCCACGACGAGAACGGCGGCTTCTTGAGCTTCTTGTCGAGGGCCTTGAGCTCTGGATCGACCGCGGGTGCTTTGCCCGTGGTCGCGGAAATCTCGAGGTACTCGCAGTCCGCTTTGACCTCCGGATCCGCCCGGACGATCGAGCTCGCAGCAATAATCGCGAAGATGATCGCGATGCTCGCAAACCTCATATGCCCTCCACAGTATCCTCTGGAGTCACCCAGATCACGGTCGTGCTCCCATCTTCGTCATCGACATTGAAGACGGAGCTGGTGCCATCCGGCGTGTCGAGCTCTTCGATCTCCGCGGGGCGATGTGAGACCCTCTGGACCTTGATCGGACCGTGGCTGTCGCCGGGGGTGCCCGGATCCGCACCACCACTACGCAGGATCAACGCGAGTGCCGCGACCGCACCTGCCGACACGGCCCCGGTGATGATCTGGCTGCGATAGCGCTCGAGGAACCGACCGAGCCGGGTGAGAAAGCCGGCATCGGAGGCCGCCGGCGCGCGCGCTGGCGCGACCACGGGCGTCGGCTTTGCGATGTCGATCTGCTTGTCGATCTCGCGCCACATCGAGGCGAACGTTGCCTCGGGCACATCATCGGCAGCGAGCTCGAGCCGACCTCGCACGAGCTCGCCGAGCTCGTGCAAGG
>Ga0209724_1000684_pt1 | contig 32182 bp, 28 predicted proteins | sample grotaG_FD_184143 | JGI IMG/M metagenome (GOLD analysis project Ga0209724, IMG submission 184143) | Glacier valley bacterial and archeal communities from Borup Fiord, Nunavut, Canada, to study Microbial Dark Matter (Phase II) -... | ecosystem: Environmental > Aquatic > Freshwater > Ice > Glacier ... | reverse complement strand
TCATACCTTCAATCGGTGACCAGTTGATACCGTAGCCATAACTCGGCATCGCACCGAAATCGGACAGCCGCCGATATCCAAAATTGCCGTTGAGCGTGATATTTCCCAAGCCCGCCAAAATATCGTTCCGGCGACTGGTAAGCGGCACGTCAAGATTGACACGTGCATTTCCCTCCGCACGCGAATTATCTGCCGCCGTAACGATGCCCCGTTGCACCGCGCTGGCGTGATTGATCGTGTCCACCCCGCCGGCGCGCAGAGTGGTTCGTACCGATCCAGCAGGAAGCTCGAAAAGTGGTCCCGACGCGGTCGCAATAATTTCGCCAGCATCGGTCTGACTGCGGGCGGTATTACGTGGAAGCGCGGTCGGCATGATCGGGCCGAACGCGTTGAGCGATCCCGAGGTCACCTGCGCCTGCAGCCCGGCGGCGTCGATTCCGGCGTCGGTCCGGGTATTGACCAGTGCGCGGTCGAGCGTCGCGGTAACCGTCCATTGCCATTGCGCAAGATCGCCGTCGAAGGTCAAAGCGCCGTGCAGCGTATCGGTGCGCGCATCGCGGGTGAGCGGCGGGGTAAATGCACGCGATACACCAACGGGCGTCGCAAATGGCGACCCTGACCCGGGCGAAACCGTCAGCAGCGCCCCAGGCAGACCGAGCAGCGAGCGATTGAGCGCCAGTTCATAGGTCGCGTTGAGCGTCACCGACACCGACTTGCTCAATGCGCGATTTATCAGCGCGTTCAACTTGACGTCGTCGGTAGCGGCCAGCAACGTGCGATACTCGCCGAGATTGGTAGAAGAGGGCAGATTGGCGGTCGATACGAAGTTGGCCAGCGTCGCCGGACTGTTTGTGGGAATGGCTGCTATCGTCACCAACTTACCCGCCAGCGCGCTGAGCGCCGGGTCGATCTCGCTGCCGGTTGGCGAGCCCACGACGTTGCCAGTCAGCGATGTCGGCACCGATTGGCTCGGTTCGACGATCCCGCGGTCGCTTTCCCGCACAGGGCTATCATGCGTATAGCTCGTACTAAACGACGTGCGCCCCTTTTTGCCGAGTTTGACGAAGCTGCCTTCACCCGTCGTCTCGAAGCGCGCCCCTTCGGTTGAAGCCGCTTCCTTGCCTTCGAGCGTGGTTTGCCGGAAGTTGTCCTTCAGGATGAAATTGACGATGCGCTGGTCGGCGCTATAGCCGAATTTGAGCGCAACTTCCTCGGGCATGATCTGGACGCGCTCGATTGCCTCCGTCGGCAATTCGCGAATTTCGGCAAAGCCAGCAATCCGCCGGCCGTTGAGCAGGACAACGGGAGCGCCGCCACCGCGCCCCCGACCCGATGTCGTTTCCGTAGACAATGCAGCGAGCAATTCGCTGATCGTCGATGCGCCGTAGCTGGCGACAGCGGTCTCGCCAAGTTCGATTTCCGGCGGGATATCGCCCTTCACCGCGCCACGGGTCTGGGGTGCGGTGACGACGATCTCTGGTTCACTCGTTTCCGGAGGGAGCGTCGGCGGAGATGGCGCCGCACCCGCTGCGACGGCAAATCCTGAGGCGACGACCGCGGCGCAGGCGGCGGCAATGAAGCTTGTCATCTAGTGCGCGGTGTCCACAGGCGTTGAGGCCACTTGCGATTTGACGCACGACGACCGTCGTCCATCGATCCGACAACGATTGACCACCTCGCCGCGAACATCCCAGACCTTGGCGATCCACCTTTGGTCACTGCGTCGTTCGAGAGTCATGTATCCAAAACCATCAATCCAGCTGCTGAAACGATCGGGGGCCACACCGGCCGTCTGCACGTCGGCCGGAAGCTGTGCAGGAAGCGGGACAGTATCCTCCTGAGTTCCCGAAAAACCGGTGATGAACTGGCTCGGCAACCGTCCGGAATAGCTGACCTGTTCCCAGACATGTTCGTGCCCCGACAGCACGACATCGACGGCAGGCGGCAACACACCGGGTGCCAATGTCTGAAAAACGGAAGCGATACCATCGGTAGCAGTACGTACCGGTGCGCCCATTCCCTTGCCCGATGTGAAACCTAGAATCGGCTTGTGCGTCGCGACGAAGTTGAATGCTGCCCTTCTGGACAGCCGCTCGATATCGCGCCAAACCCGTGCAGTATCAGCAAACCGCTCGCTTTCGGGGGGCGAAACCGCGTCCGTAACAGCAGCAAGGTCGGTCACGATCACCTGGGCGTTGCGTCCCAAAGGTACGGCATAGGCCGAGCCCGCGTCGCCTGTTGCGTCATCCGAAGCATCATTACAGTCGCGACCAGCAATACCGGGGCGTGGGTCAAGTAGCCGCCACCATCCTTGGCCGGCGCGCAAGCAACTTTCGTGGTTCCCCCGCACCACCACCCATGGCGCGGCAGCAAGCAGCGGCGCTCCCGGCACGAAAAAGTCGGCTGCCCAAGCATCCCAGCCATAGCCCCAGGGCGAGCCCGCGCATCCACTATTCCCCGTTGGACATGCAGTCTCGCGGTAAAGATAATCCCCAACGTGCACGACAAGTTGCGGATGCCACGCAGCGGCGTGTGTCGCGATCCGTGCGAACGGAAATTGCGCGGCGTCGTTGCACGCTTGGCCGACAGACCCTTTTATTCGGCAACCGGTGTCGCCGATCACGACAATCCGGGTCACCGGTGCCCGAAGCAACGCGAGCCGATGACCATCGACAGCGGCGCGACGCGCGCCTGCCGGTACAATCGCTTCACACGTCAGAACGGCGAATTCTGACGGCTTCGAAGCTGCCTGACCCATCGCAGTCGCGCGCAGAGCCAGGGTCGCAGGCGTCATGCGCACCACCATAGGACGCAATGAGCCATCGACCACAAACGTCGGGCACGTCGACGTCTCGGTTACCGCACGCGCTACCACGACACCGCCCTCGCCCATCAGCGTGTAGGATGTCATCACGGGCGAAGCAGACGCCGTCGCTGCCGCAGTAGCGCCAATCATCAATCCTATCAGAAACTGCATCGCCGATCCCCGGTCTGATTCGCTCACCGATCAGCACTGCCACGATTTCAAGTCAGTTTTAATGGAGCCAAACCGCACATCGCCGCGCATTAAACGACGAACTAAAAAGCGTTTCGCTGCATAACCAACGCGGCGGCAGTCCGCGCGACAATGTATAGGTCGAACCAGATCGACCAGTTTTCGATGTAGTAAAGATCATGCTCGAACCGCTTGATCAGCTTATCCTCAGTGTCGGTCTCACCACGCCAGCCACATACCTGCGCCCAACCAGTAATTCCTGGTCGTACTTTATGGCGCGCTGCATATGACGACACGACTTCCGAGAACAACCGTCCCCCCGCACGCGTCGAGGCGGCGTGTGGGCGCGGACCGACGACAGACATGTCGCCTTGCAATACATTGAACAACTGCGGCAGTTCATCGAGGCTCGTCCGCCGCAACAATGCGCCAACGCGCGTCACACGTGGATCTGACCGGCTGGCCTGTGTGATGAGGTCGAGCTGCGCACTATTGTGATACATGGTACGAAACTTATAGACCCGAAACGGATGATTATTGAAGCCTTCGCGAGGCTGACGAAAGAATACCGGGCCCGGGCTGTCGATCCGGATTGCCAATGCAATCAATAGCATCAAAGGAGTTGCAAGCAGCAGCGCCGTGGCAGCGATAACGCGGTCTTCAACTAGTTTCAGCATCGCATCCATGCCCGATATCGGTCGTTCGAACAGGGTCATCACCGGCATTTCGCCGAGCAATACTACCGGTCGCCGCGCGAAAACGAAGCTGGCGAGGTCGGGCGCAAGGCGAATTCGCACCGGCGTCAGCGCCAGCCGACTGACCACCTGTTGCAACCGAATTTCGGCTGACCATGGCAGCGCGACGATTACCTGATCAATCCGGCTTTCGCGGATCATCGACATCAACGCCGACAAATTGCCAAGCACCGGGATATTATGTGCTTCCTTTGGCACGCGTCCATCCAGCCGGTCATCGAAAAACCCGATGATGGTGATGGTTAACTTGTCGGTCCCAAGAATATATTCAGCAAGCCGCGCGCCTTGCGGCCCCGCGCCGAAAATCGCAACGCGCTGGTTGAAAATACCCTTTTTCTTGAGCCGGCGAACCCAGATTGTCATCGCCAGCCGGCCGATCAACAATGCGCCACCCCCGATCACAACCCATAGCAACGCCCACTCACGCGAGACCTGATCCGACGCTTTGAGCAAGAACCCCAGCGTGACCATAAACAGGGTCGTCGCAATCCAGGCGGTCAGCACGCGCTGCCATGCCTGGCGCAGCGAGAATTGCGCGTCGATGTCATAACTGCCAACAGTCTCCGCGAGCACCGCGAACGCGATCGCCGCAACGAATACCACGCGTGGATAGATCTCCGCTGCAGGGCCATCGCCAAGCGGCAGCGTTGTACTCAGGATCAACCCAGATGCGAGCACGAGCAGAAATTCGACGATACGTACCGTCAAAATCACAGCATCAAGCGGAATAGCGCCGATACGCGGTTGAGCGGCAGTGGTTGGACGAAGTGGAGCCGTCACTCCCGGGCACTCATTGGCATAATCTGGGGGCGGTTTGTCGACGGCGGTAGTTTCTGGTCGTCAACCTGATATAGACGGCTTCGTGCCCGGCGCTCCGGTGCCCCGACTGCGCCGGAAAGGACTGAACGATGCAAACAGTTTACGATTGGGCGACCATGATCGTATTCGCCGGCTTGGTCGTGCTGTTTCTGCAACGATCGCAAGGCGAAGTGCGCGACCAACTGTGGCACTATATCGTGGCTGCGCTGGGTTGCGCAGTCACAAACTATGTTGGGAACGAGGGCTATCATCTCATCGCTGCCGCGACTGGCGTTGCAACATTGGGCTTTATCGTCATGGTGTTGCGGCCGCTTGACGGGTTTCGCAGCTAAACACCGACGGCGCGCATATCAGCGGTCAGCGTCGGTCCGATCAGAGTGGGCCGATTTGCCTGCGAAACGCTTTCGACCAGAGCCGTGCCGAACTCGCGCAACGATCCAAAAATTTCCGGTGAGGGCGTGGCGACTGTCGACATCCGCACCAAGATCCCATCGGGAATGATTCCGTGGATTTCCTGCCGAAGCTTCGCCCAGCGCTGTTCGGTTCCGGTGGTCGGCAGTGCATCGCCGATCCGCGTCCAATAACATATCGGCTCGACGCGGCTGTCTGAGCTCGCCACGAGCTCACGAACTGGCAATTGAACACCGCGCGCCAAGGTCAGCCCCGCGCGCGTTGAGTCGGAAATTTGGAAGCCGACCGCGGCATAGCAGACTTCGGGCCGGTGCAACTGCAACTGGTCGCTCTGCAGATTGCCATATGCCATGACGACCATAACCGGAATCTTGTCGGGCGATACGTACAGCCTGGCAATCGTGTCGCTATAGAGCTGCGCGCTTAAGCTATTCGCAGTACGCGGTAGCACGAATGCGTCCGACGGCTTTTCGGTCCACGCGCCGACGCGACGTGGCACGATGAGGTCGAGCTTGTTCGTGCCAAGAAACTGAAGGCGGTTGCGCGGCGTCAGCGCAAGCGCGCCCGCCGCAGCTGCGAGCATGCCCCCTCCTAGCAGTACGTCACGGCGGTCGATCATGCCGGACGCTCGAGTGCGCGTCGAACCGGCTTCATTGCCGCATCTATTGCGAAGATAAATAGTAGCGCCGAAGTGAAAGTGACCATACCTGCAAAATGATGCAAGAAGCCCTGCGCCACAGCGTCACCAAAATAAAAGGTTAACAGAACAAGCGCGGCAACCCGAATGCAATTAGCGAGGATCGCAATCGGAATGACTAACGTGAGCAACAGTAGCGAATAGCGCCAATTACTGTTATGTAAGATATACACGTAGAATAGACCGATCGCAGTGAGACTAATGAGCGAGTTTAGACCGGCGCAGGCATCTTCCACAAGTAATTGATATTGCGCGACATAGATCGTGACCCCGACACGGGCAACAGGATAGCCGAGATGTCCAAGCGTCACGGTTACCGAATGCGACACAAGTGCCTTCAAAGGCTGCGTGACAACATCGAGAACCCATCCAGGGATCGGAATGACGAAGCCCAGGTACAGAATCGGGAACCATAGCAAAACGAGAACTTGGCGCCCGACAAATACATATGCGGTCGCAACCAATGCCAACAACATCGAAGCAACTTCGAGGCTAATAAAGTCAAAAGCCCGGCTGAAGATATATAAAATTACCGCCGGCAACATCAGCGCCGAGCCAACAACGATAGAACCCGGCACGGCTTTTTCCGTAATCTCCGGCAATCGGCGAACGATTAGCCAAATCCCGGTGGCGAGTACGAGTGGACCGTGCACACCAGCTTCGGTCGACCACGGGCCTGCAACAAGCGAAAATAGCGTAGGCAAGGCCATTGCGACCATTCCAGCCACCAGCAATGCGTGACCGGAAATCAACCTCGGCCAGTCGACAGCCGCGCCACGCACGAGCGTCGCCATGATTAAAACTCGCTCAGAACCGAGCCGACAACCGTGCTCCGCGACGCTGCTAACTGCCCCGCCAGTGTGGCAACATCGTTGACGAAAGTATGGTCGCGACGCGCGACAATCACGCTGTAGCCGATCGCTGCGGCGACGGTCAGTGCGTCGGCACAGCTGTTTGCAGGCGGAGTGTCGAAAATCGCGATGTCATATTCGCGCAGCAGCATGTTCATCCCGTCGCGGAAGCGTGCACTCGAGAGGAGCTCTTGTGGCCTCGGGACCGGCGGGCCGGCGGCTATAAGCGATAGGTTCGGAAGGACGTTCGCGTGGACGACACGTTCCGGACGTGTCACCTCGAGACCGAGATAACTCGATAGTCCCGGCCCGTTGGGATCGACGCCGAACATCTGGTCGAGCCGCGGAGACCGCAAATTTGCATCTACCAACAGCGTTTTCGTCCCGATCTGCGACAATGCCGCGGCAAGATTTGCTGCAATGAAGCTACAACCGATCGCTTCGACGGGCGCAATCACGGCAAGCGCTCGGCGGCCGGGCTTGATGTGCTGCGCGATAATTTGCGTCCGCAGCAGACGAATGGATTCAGCGCGGGCACCAGTTGGATCGCTTATGACAATGAGCTCGTCCGATACCGGCCGCCTCGGCGCGCCCTGTAGCGCCAAGCTGTTGATAAGCTGCTCACGTGCGCGATTGAGATCCTCGGTTCCGATGAACCCGAGTTCAAGCGCCGATTGGTCGAAATCAAGCCCGCGCTCGCGCTGGTGGGCGATAACTCGTGACGCTTCCTCATCGGTCAGCAGCCCAAGCCTGAGCAACGTGTCGCGAATCGGCGCATCGGCCTGAAGCGTGCCGTCGTCGACAAGGGTCGTACCCGCGGTGTTGATTAAATCGGTCACTGTGCAGCTTGCCATTCTACAGGAGCGGGGATCGGCGGCCGACCAAGCAGCCGGCGACCCCAGCTGTTCGCCTGGCGACCGGCGGGATTGCCGATTACCGCAAGCACGGGGACCTTCGACGCATAGGCTAGATCCTCACTGCAGCGCACTCGGCGTGACAACAACTCAACGGCAACGGCCGAGAGCAGGCCTAGCGCAAGCCCCCCGCCGAGCGCCAACGCAGCAATCAACGGCATATTCGGAAATGACGGCTTAGGACTGGCGATCGCCTCGCCAAGCACAACCAGACCGGTTTCGGAGACGCTGGCCTGCAGTCGCAGGTCAGCGGCACGCTCGGCAGCTTTTTCATATTGCTGACGCCGCAAATCGACCTCACGCTGGAGCTGTGCAAGCTGGTCTAGCTGCGGCTTCATCGCGAGCACCTTGGTGCGCTGCGCGGCATATTCAGACTCAAGTTGTCCGACGCTGGCCCGAGAAGAAGCCGACGATGCGCTGCCGACCGAGCGCGCGGCACTGGTTTCCTTGACGAGCTGCTGGGCAAGGAGGCCGCGACGCTGCACCAACCCGATGTAGGTCGGGTTCGAAGGGCCGAGCTTTTCAGCCGCCTGCGCGATCGCATCGTCCATTGCGTTAAGCTGCGAACGCAGCTGTTCGACCTGTGGCGATGTCATGGCGGTCTGCGCTACACTCGCCTCGACGCTGCCGGACGACCCACGTGCCATCATCAAAGCATTTTGCAATCCATCGAGCTTGGCCGTTTCGGCATCGCCACCACCCGGCACCATGATGATGTTCTTGTCTTTTTCGAATGCGGATGCGGCCGCTTCGGCCGCAGCCAGCGCGCGCTGTGCCTTCGACGCTTGATCCAGATACCAATCGGCAGTCCGACCTGCAGCATCGGTACGGAACCGAAGGCTTGCGTCGATATAGGCATCGCGCAGCGCGGTCACGGCGCGCTTGGCCACCTGCGGGTCTTCAGCGGTGTACGTGATTTCAAGGATATTGCTGCCCTCGAGCAGTTCGGCCTTAGTATGATCGATAACGCGCTTCACGAGCCATCGGCGAAGGTCTTCCTCGCCGGTCGAATTATGCTCGAACTTGCGCAGCAGATCGGGATCCTTTTCCATCCCAAGGCGATCGACGACGTCTCCCGCAACGCGGTAGTCGGTGATCAGCTCGATCTGGGTAAGCGTGTAGCTACGTTCGAATTGGGATGCGATGACCGCGCCGGTCACCGGATCGGGCTTGATGACATCGAAAATGACCCGCGCCCGCGCCGGATATTGCGCCGGCAATATCTTGGCAACAACAAGCGCCACAGCAAGGACGCTGACCATCACCGCAATGATGATCATACGACGTGCCATCAGCACGCGCAGAAACTGTGCCAGGCTCATTGGTCACGCCACTCCGTCGATACGCTAGTCGAACTCAAAACAATCGTTCCTTAACAATCAGAACGTCATTGCGCTTGATCAATTGATCGAGCTCGGCATCGCTATCCTTTACGCCAGGCCGGTGCAACGTCACCTTGCGGTCGGAGCCTGCCGCCGTCACGCCACCCGACAATGCCAGCGCTTGCCGCAACGTCATGTCGCGAAGCACCGGGTAGGTGCCGGGCTTGTTGACCTGACCGTAGATGTAGAACGTGTCTGCATCGGGGACGAACAGCGTGTCCCCCGGCTCGAGAATCGGATCCTTGTCAGGCGCGCCGCGAACGAGCGCTTCTGTGTCAAGCTGGACTTCCTTGAAATCGCTGCCGCGACGCAGGTACACGTAGTTCGCACCAGCGTCCTTGATCCACCCCGCCTTTAGAAGCATTTCGAGCGCACGATAGGTCTTGTCGAGCGGATAAACACCTGGTGTCGTCACCTTGCCCGCGACATTGACCGTCTTGCTGACATAGCCGCCGATTTCGATGTTGACGACGGGATTCTTGAAAAAGCCGCCAGCAACAAACTTCTTCGTGATCGTATCGGCAAGCTGGACAGTCGTCGCGCCGGCCGCCTGAATCACGCCGATCAGAGGCATGACAACGGTGCCGTCAGGCTTGATGCGCGTTGTGATCCCGGCATCCGGCTGTCCATAGACTTGGATCTGGATCGTATCATTGGCACCCAGCACGTAACCGTGATCGGCAGCTTCAGCTGCCGATGCAGGAACGCAGACGGCAGCGGAAACGACCGCGAGCACCACGAGCAGAAGCGTGCGGATTCGGTGCATGAGTGAAATCACCATAGCTATCGCCCTCGTATATCAGAACTTTGCGCGCAGACCGACGGTCGCCGACGTGCTGTCGAAATTATATTGGTTTGGGTTCGATCGACGCCCCTGCTGCGCGACAATCAAGTTGACGCTGTAGCGTCGCGTGGGCGTGTAGGTTGCCTGCGCATAGACCCGGTGCAGCGTATCATGGATCAGCGGCACCGGATTGGCTGCTGAAGCAAAGGCGCCTCGATAATCGCGGGTGCTGACCGACCCACCAACACCGGCGTTGATGCGCGGAGACAAGGTGTACGTGATGTCGAGGGCATAGTTGCTGTCGATCGTGTAAAGTGCGCCGACGTTGGCGCTCGCAGTGACATTGCGTGTTGCACTGAGCGTGCCGTTGAGCCGGATACCGGGATGATATCCGAGACTGACATCGAAACCGGGGCCAGAATAGCCCGCATTGGTCCGCACGCCATTGATATCGAAGAACGCCAGCTTAGGCTCGGCCTTCACATATGAAACGCCGACGTTGGCATTGAGCAACGGCCCAAAGTCGCGGCGGTATGCCACTTGTCCCGAGTAAACGCGGACACCGTCCGTTGCCGAGAACGCCGGAGGAGCACGGCCGGGATAGCTGACATCCGAATAGCTGCCAGTCACGGTGATCGTGCCCAACACGCCACTATTGTACCGGACATTGGCGTTATAGACCGACGTATTGGAATCGAAGAGGCTAAAGATGGCTGCACCATTGCGCGTTTCGATACGCGTAAAGCCTCCGCCAAAGCCGATACCGTGCGCCGGTCCGCAACCGGCATTTGCCTGAAATGTCGTATCCTGCTGCTTGTTGGGAACGATCTGAACGAGATCGAGCTGCGTGCCCTGACGTTCGCTGTACTGACCAAACAGCGAGCCCTGGCAATTCGCTCCAGCGCGCAAGTTAGCGCCACCGCCGACATTGATGCGCGTCCGGTCAAAGTCGGTGTTTCGCGCATAAATATCGCGGCCGACGATGAATGTGCCGAACAGCTGCTGCCGCCCGAACGGCAGACCAGCGCGGAGCGTTGCCGAAGGCGTAAACACGAAGTCAGCCTTGCTTCGGCCAATCGTGTTGAACCCCGAGCCGTCGCGCAGGATGTTGCTGTCAAAGACCGAGTCGAGAGCCGCCTCGATGCTCCAACCGCGTCCGTCGATAGCGTTTTTTGCTTCGGTGCCAACAAATTCGCGAGACTGGAGCCCGGTCGAACTAGGCAACGGCTCGGCAATGACCGAAGCAGACGTTACGCTGACGAGCGCAACGGTGAGACATACCGGCAAGAAACGTCGCAATCGAATCAAATCCGCCCCCGGTACTATCGGCACAATGCGTCGCAGCCTACGGCGCGGGTTAGGCGATAGCAGGCCGCGACGCCACCGGCAACCAAAGAGCGCCGCACAGTTTGTTATCATGCGCTATTCCATTACATCCTTACGGTCGCTAAGCGCACCGGAACAAATATGTCTGCTGCAGCGCTGGCAGACGTTACGACGTAAGATAACGCGCCACCTAGTGCGCGGGGCATCGAGGAGACGCTGCAATGTCTATGCTGTTCAAGCGTTGGTCGCGCACCGCGCGCACCGATGATACGGTGGAACCGCTTGCAGCGGAGGCTCCCGCGCTTGCACCGATCGGCGATACGCCTTCGCAGCGCCGCCCGGCCTTTCTCGATAGCCTGTGGCGCGGTGACGCCACCACCGAGCGCACCGACACGCTACCGCGCTTCACGGCGCTCGCATCGGACGACGTCGCAGGTTTCGGCGATGCGCCGACTGCGGCACGTGCCATGCTCGCATTGCGTGATGCACTGGGCGCATCGCAACCGGTTATCGCTCGCGAGCAGTTTTCAGGTCGGCAGGATGCACTGGCGCAACTGATCCTCGCGATCGAGCAGCAACGCGTTCACGTCGTGATCTACGGCGAGCGCGGGATCGGCAAGACGAGCCTGGCGCATGTATTTGCCGATACCGCGCGTGAGGCGCGCTATCTTGTATTGTACGGCAGCTGCGGAACCGATGGCCGCTTCGACGACATTTTCCGTACCTTCGCCAGCAAGATTCCGATGCTGTATCACCGCAGCATCTTGCCGACGACAGCCGCCGTCGAGACGCAGAATCATTTCGACAGCCTGCTACCGGAGGGCACGTTCGGTCCACGCGAAGTCAGCGACCTGTTTGCCGATGTCGTCGGGACACGGGTTATCCTAATCCTCGACGAGTACGACCGGATCACCGATGCAAACTTCCGTCGCGATGTCGCCGAACTGATCAAGAACCTTTCGGACCGTGCCGCTCGTGTTCAGCTCGTGCTGACCGGCGTGGCGTCCAACCTCGATGAGCTGATCGGCTTCGCGCCGTCGATCCGACGCAATATCGTCGGGCTTCCAATGCGACCGCTTAACAAGAGCGAGGTCAAGGCCGTCCTCGGGCTGGGCGAGGAGGCTGCAGGCCTGCATTTTAGCGATGAAGTCGTGACGATGATCGCGACGATGGCGTCAGGGTCACCCTATCTGGTCCGTCTTTTGGGGCATCAGGCTGGGCTCGCCGCGATCAAACAGAATCGCACGCAGATCGACGAAAGCCATGCACGGACCGCGGTCGAAAATGTACTGACCGACTGGAACGCCACGCTGCCGCGGCGGGTGCAATCGATCCTCAGCCGCCAGGACGCGCAGTCGCAATGGCCGGTGCTCGTCGGCGCGGCACAGGCTGGCATGCACTCCGACGGCTGGTTCGGCGTCGAGGACGTCCATGCCGAGCTTGGCGACTCTATTTCGGTCAGCGAGATCGACAAGTCCTTGCGCAAATTTGCGCATCCCGGCGAACTGATCGAGGAGCATGACGTCGACGGCGAACATCGTTTCCGCTACCGTTATCCGGGTGTTGCGTCGCTGCTGTTGATGTCGGCAGCCCTCGCCCGCCTGCCCGCTTGATCCTCGTCACGGCAGACCTCGTGCCGGGGAGGTTGCCGAAATGACAGCGGCTGAGCTCCCGCCGCGCGTCAGCGTCGTCATCCCGCACCTCAACCAGTTTGATGTGCTCAGCGCCTGCCTGACTTCGGTGCTTGGGCAGCGGATCGATAGCGGGAACATCGAGGTTATTGTTGTCGACAACGGCTCGAGGCTTCCGTTAACCGCGGTCCGAGAGGCGTTCCCCGACGTCATGTTCCTCGCTGAGCCAATGCCCGGGCCAGGCTTGGCGCGTAATCGCGGCGTACTCGCGGCGCGCGCGCCGGTACTGGCATTCATCGACGCGGACTGCCGCGCGGAAGCTGGCTGGCTTGCCGCCGCGCTTGCGGGTGTCGAGCCTGATCCCGCACATGCCGTTGTCGGCGGCGATGTGCGCGTTCCTTTTGCGGACGAATCGCAGATTAGTGCAATCGAAGCTTATGAAGCGGTATTTTCGTATCGGCAGCAATTGCACATCGAAACGCATCTATATTCGGGTACGGGTAACCTTGCGATGGGGCGCGCGGTGTTCGATGCCGTCGGGCCGTTTGGCGGGATCGATACCGCCGAGGACATGGACTGGGGGCTGCGCGGGCACGCGCTCGGCTATGTGACGCGCTACATCCCAGAAATGATCATCTATCACCCGGCGCGGCCAGATTTCGACGCCTTGGCGACCAAATGGCGACGGCATATCCGCCATGCATGGAACGATCACCGAAGCGCCGGCCGTTCACGCGCCGCATGGTTGGCGCGTGCGGCAGCCACTCCGATATCGGCAGGTGTCCATAGCTTGAAGATGCTGACGTCACGCCGCGTTCCGAGCTTTTCGGGACGGCTGCGTGGCGTCTCCATGTTATTGCGCACGCGCTGGTTTCGCGCCGCCGAGATGGTGCGTGTCGCCTTTGCCGACGACGAATCGGGCGCCCTATTCTGGAACCGTGAAGCGTGACCGCGGCGCGCCTTGGCATCGTGCTCGTTAACTGGAACCGCTGGAGTGACACGATCGAGTGTCTTGAGTCTGTATTGCGGAGCACGATTGCCGTGCGTATCGCCGTGGTCGACAACGCCTCGAGCGACAACTCGCTCGAACAGATCGCGGCGTGGGCGGCAGGGAAAATTGATGCGTGTGCCGAGGACCCGGCAATGGGACGGTTTTCATCGCCCCAAGTACCCAAGCCGATCGCGCTGACGATGCTCGATGCCTCGGCTGTGCGCAGCGTTGCTCCCGGAGTTCCGATGCTGGCGCTCATTGATGGCGGCGCTAATCTGGGGTTTGCCGGCGGCAACAATCTCGGCATCGTGCATCTGTTGCAGGACCCAGCGATCACGCACATTTGGTTGCTCAACAACGACACCGTCGTCGAGGCCGATGCAGCGGCCGCCTTGCTTGCGCAGGTCGACACCGATCACGGTATCGGAATGTGTGGTACGGTGGTGAGGTTCTATCACCGACCCGATACGTTGCAGTGTCTCAACGGCAGTACATTCAATCCGTGGACCGGTAACTCGCAGGGTATTGGCATGAATCGACCAGCTGCAGCGCCGGTCGATGCCGCTGCCGTCGCGCGAAAAACGGATTTCGTTCTGGGAGCCAGCCTCGCCGTCTCGCGCCGTTTCGTCGAAACAGTGGGATTGATGGAAGAGCGCTATTTTCTGTATTATGAAGAAGTTGACTGGGCCTATCGCAATCGAGGAGTTTTCAACATTGGGTTTGCGCGGGGAGCGACCGTCTATCACAAAGAAGGTGGCTCGATCGGATCGAGCAGCGTCAAGGGCGGACGCAGCGCGATGTCCGAATATTGGCTAATGCGCGCGCGGATGATGTTTGTGCGCAGCCATCTACCGCTTCTGCTGCCCGTGCATTGGCTGCTTGCGATGGTGCAGATCGGCCGCCGGCTCGTGCGTCGGCAGCCGGGAAAAGCGCGTGTCATGCTACAGGCCTTGTTCGGCAGACACTTCCAGCCGTAAAGAGACCGACCAGGGAGACGGAGATGATAATGAACGCTCGAATTCCGGCACTGCTCGGCTTGTCGCTGCTGGCGCTCACTGCCGGTTGCGACAAGAAGGCCGCAAAGACCCCGACTGGCCAGGTCGTGGCCACGGTGAACGGCACCGACATTACCGTTCATGAACTTAATTCGGAGCTGGCGCAGACGCAGGCGCCGCCTGATACGCCGCGCAAGGTCGTCGAATCGGTCGTGCTGCAGCGCGTCGTCGAGCGACGCATGCTCGCCGATGCCGCACGCGAACGCGGCCTCGACAAGAATCCCAATTTCCTGCTGACGCAGCGCCGCGTCGACGACGGATTGCTCGTGCAGGCGCTGCAGGCGTCGATCGCGCAAAAGGTCACGCAGCCAACGCGTGAAGCCGCGCAAAAATATATCGCCGCGCACCCGTCGCTGTTTGCCGAGCGCAAGGTCTACACGATCGACCAGATCCAGTTTCTGCGTCCCAAGAATATTGCTCAGCTCAATTTGGGGCCGGCGAAGACGATGGGCGAAGTCGAGAGTGTGTTGCAGGGCGCACACGTTGAATTCCGTCGGCAGCCGACCACGGTCGATTCGCTCGCGGTCAACCCACAGCTGGTCGCAGCAATCGACAAGATCCTCGCGCGCAATCCCGAGGAAGTCTTCATGTTCGCCGATCAGCCGCAGGGCGCGCCCGCCCCGGTGATGTTCGTTAACAAGGTTACCGAATCTAAAACTGTGCCGTTTGCGGGTGAAAAGTCGATCAGCTTCGCGCAGCAGTTGCTGCAGCGCGAGCAGGTCCAGGAAAAGCTCACAGCCGAGCTGAAGGTAATCCAGGCGGCTGCCAAACCCAAGATCGCCTATGCTGAGGGCTATGCGCCTCCTGCCACTCCGGCCGCTCCCGGGGCCCCAGCCACCGCCGCCGCTCCTGCAACGGCAGCGAAATAAGCGCTCGGTCCGACCTCGGCACTGCTAACACAGCGGTGCCGAGGGTGGTCCTGGTGCAATTTCGAAACAAGGAAACGGCGTGGCACGGCGCGGCATCATCTTGGCAGGCGGCTCGGGCACGCGCCTTTATCCGCTAACAAAACCAGTCAGCAAACAGCTGATGCCGGTTTATGACAAGCCAATGATCTATTACCCGTTGTCGGTATTGATGCTGGCGGGCGTTCGTGAGGTCATGATCATTACGACGCCAGCGGATAGCGCGGCGTTTCAACACTTGCTCGGCGACGGCTCGCAATGGGGAATGGCATTTGAGTATGCCGTTCAACCTGAGCCCAAGGGGCTAGCGCAGGCATATCACATCGGCGCGAATTTCATTGGCGACCGGCCGTCGGTCTTGATTCTGGGTGACAACATTTTTTACGGACACGGGTTGCGCGCTCTGCTGCAGCGGGCAGACGCGCGGACCTCTGGAGCGTCGGTGTTCGGCTATTATGTCAAGAATCCGGGTGACTATGGCGTGGTGTCGTTCGACGCAGCCGGCCGTGCCCAGACAATCGAGGAAAAGCCGCTAACTCCGAAATCTAATTTTGCCGTGACGGGGTTGTATTTCTACGACGGCCAAGCGGTTGATTTCGCTGCCGAGGTGCAGCCCTCGGCACGTGGCGAGCTCGAGATTACGGATCTCAACCGGATGTATCTCGAAGCAGGCACTCTCGATGTTGAACTCATGGGGCGCGGTTTTGCCTGGCTTGATACCGGTACGCATGCTTCGCTGCTCGATGCAGCGCTCTATGTTCGCATCGTCGAAGAGCGGCAGGGCCTCAAAATTTGCTGCCCGGAGGAAATTGCCTGGCGTCAGGGCTTCATCGATGCCGAGCAGTTGGAACGGATCGCGCAGCCGCTGCGCAAGAGTGGGTACGGCGAGTATCTGCTGACTCAGCTCGACCAGCGTAACGCACCGTGAACGTCACCGAGACCGCCCTTCCCGGCGTCATGCTGATCGAGCCGCGGGTGTTCGGCGATGCGCGCGGCTTCTTCCTCGAAAGCTGGAATGCGGCTGCGTTCGCCGCTGCCGGGATCGATGCAGCCTTCGTCCAGGATAACCACAGCCGCTCTGCAAAAGGGGTTTTGCGCGGGCTGCATTATCAAATCCGCGAGCCGCAGGGGAAATTGGTACGCGTCGTCAGCGGTTCAGTATTCGACGTTGCAGTAGACCTTCGTCGCAGTTCGCCGACTTTCGGGCAATCGACAGGTCATCTCCTGTCGGGTGAAAACAAGCATATGCTGTGGATTCCGGCCGGCTTTGCGCATGGTTTTCTTGTCCTGAGCGATACTGCGGATTTTTTATACAAATGCACGACACTGTACGCGCCGCAGCATGAGCGGGCGATAGCGTGGGACGATCCGGCGCTGGCAATCGACTGGCCGCTCGAAGGCACCGTGCCGCAGCTGTCCGCCAAAGATGCAGGCGCACCGCGACTCGAAGCTGCCGAGACGTTCGCATGAGAGTCCTGATTGCGGGAAGCGCCGGGCAGCTGGGTCGAGCATTGCAGGCCAGCGCGCCGCCCGGCATGACGGTAATTGCCCCGCTCGAGACGGCTTTCGATATCACCGACGCCGACGTTGTCGCGGCAGCCGTCGCCGCGGCCCGACCAGACCAAATCATCAACGCGGCTGCCTATACAGCCGTCGACAAAGCCGAAAGCGACGAGGCCGCAGCGCGACACATCAATGTTAACGCCGTCGGCTTGCTCGCGACAGCGGCACGCACCGTCGGTGCCGGTTTCACACATGTCTCGACCGACTTCGTTTTCGACGGCACCGCCCATTACCCCTATTCTCCTGAGGCTGCGCCAAATCCGCTTGGTGCCTATGGGCGCACCAAGCTCGACGGAGAGGCGACTGCGGCCGAATTTCATCCGCGCCCGCTGATCGTTCGCACTGCATGGGTCTACGCCGCGCAAGGCAAAAATTTCGTCGCAACCATGTTGCGCCTGATGCACGAACACGACGAGGTGCGCGTCGTCGCCGACCAGATCGGCACGCCGACCCACGCGGCAAGCCTTGCGCGGGCACTCTGGGTGTTGATCAACGCTGGCGAGCATGGCATCTGGCACTGGACCGACGCCGGCGTTGCTTCGTGGTATGATTTTGCGGTTGCCGTCCAGCATGAGGCGCTCGCGCTTGGCTTGCTGACCCGGCGTGCGACGATCGTCCCAATCCGCACCAAGGACTACCCCACCCCAGCCCGCCGCCCCGCATTCGGCGTGCTCGACAAGACTGCCACCTGGGCGTTGACGGGTCCGGCGCGGCACTGGCGCGACGAGTTGCGGGATTGCCTGACGGAGATTCATCGTGGCTAAGCTGCTGGTTACCGGCGGCGCCGGCTTCATCGGTGCGAACTTCGTTCACCATTGGGCGAAGGCTCACCCGGCGGATCAGGTGACCGTGTTCGATGCCCTGACCTATGCCGGCAACCGTGCCAATCTGGCCGGTGCCAATGCGAATTTTTTCCATGCCGACATTCGCGACACCGCCAAGGTCGAAGCGGTGCTGCACGATCAGGACATCGACACCATCGTGCACTTTGCTGCCGAGAGCCATGTCGATCGCTCGATCGACGGGCCTGATGCATTCATCGACACCAACGTGCTCGGCACGCACAGCCTGCTAAAGGCGGCGCGACGCGTCTGGTTGTCTGGCAGCGGCATGCCGCACCGCTTCCATCACGTCTCCACCGACGAAGTCTATGGTTCGCTCGGCCCCAATGACCCGGCTTTCCACGAGGCAACACCTTATGCGCCGAACTCGCCGTATTCGGCGTCGAAAGCGGCATCAGACCATCTCGTTCGCGCGTATCATCATACCTACGGGCTCGATGTCACCACGTCGAACTGCTCGAACAACTATGGTCCGTATCAATTTCCCGAAAAACTGATTCCGCTGTTTCTAATCAACGCGCTGCATGGGCGTCCACTACCGATCTATGGTGACGGGATGAATATTCGCGACTGGCTGCATGTCGAGGATCATTGCCGCGGTATCGAACTAGTTTTGCATAAGGGTCGGTCTGGCGAAACGTATAATATCGGAGGCGGCGCCGAACTGGCCAATCTGACAGTTATCGACATCTTGTGCGGGGCTGTCGATGGCGCGTTCGCTGCGGATCCTTCACTCGCCGCGCGCTTTCCGCATTCGCCAGCGGCGCGTTCTACGCCAACCGCCAGCCTCAAGACGTACGTTACCGACCGCGCTGGGCACGACCGACGGTACGCTATCGATGAAACACGGGCACGCGCCGAGCTCGGCTATTCCGCAAGCCGCGACTTTACCGAAGGGTTCACTTCGACTTTGCACTGGTACCTCGACAATGAGGCGTGGTGGCGTGCTATTCTAGATGGCAGCTACCGGGTGTGACACGCGCCGTTCCGCCGTCGCCGCTGCGCGACTTTCTGTCGAACGAGGCAGCAGGCGGCTATATGTTGATGGCAGCCGCGACTGGTGCCCTGGTTATCGCAAACTCGCCGGTTGCATCTGACTATTTTCAACTCCTGCATCTGCAGATCGGGCAGCTGTCGCTGCTGCACTGGATCAACGATGGCTTGATGCCATTATTCTTTTTGCTGGTCGGTCTGGAGCTCAAGCGCGAAGTTCTTGAGGGGCAGCTGGCGACGAACGCGCGGCGAATCCTGCCCGGCGCTGCTGCGCTCGCAGGGATGGCGGTGCCTGCGCTGATCTATCTGGCGCTTACTTACAACGATCCGCTGGCCGCGCGGGGCTGGGCGGTGCCCGCAGCAACCGATATCGCGTTTGCGCTCGGTGTGCTCGCTTTGCTCGGTCGCCGCATCCCGCCATCGCTCAAGATTTTCCTGACAGCGGTAGCGATCGTCGACGACCTCGGTGCCATCGTGATCATCGCGCTTGTTTTTACTGCCGGCCTCGATTTTGGCGCACTGGGGTTTGCCGCCGCAGGAGTCGTGCTTCTTATCGGACTGAACCGGATGAAAGTTACGGCACTCACGCCCTATTTAGTAATCGGCTTGGGCGTCTGGTACGCGACTTTGCAATCGGGGATCCATGCAACGCTTGCAGGTGTTGCCGTTGCGCTGACGGTTCCGTTGCGCTCAGACGATGCCGCGCCGTCGCCGCTATACCGGCTTGAGCATGCACTGCATCCGCTGATCGCATTCGGCGTCGTGCCGGTGTTCGGTTTTGCCAATGCCGGGTTATCCTTCGAAGGTCTGACGCCTGTAGCGGCGCTTGATCCGGTTCCACTCGGCGTTGTGCTCGCACTGTTTCTTGGGAAGCAGTTTGGCGTTTTCGGCGCAATATGGGTGCTGTGCCGCGCCGGACTGGCGGACATGCCTGCCAAGGCGACGTGGCGGCAGCTTTACGGCGTCGCACTGCTATGCGGCATCGGCTTCACCATGAGCCTGTTCATCGCCGGACTGGCATTTGGCGACGGATCACATTTTGCCAGAAGCGCCAAACTGGGCATCATCGTTGGCTCGCTGCTGTCGGCGCTCGCTGGCTGGGCATTGCTGGCGCGCAGCCGGCCGGAGAATATCGCATGAAGCAACCGCTGCGTTACATCCGATTCTGGGCGTTTCTCGCGACATTGATCGTGGGCACCGCTGGATTCGCCACTTTCCTTGGCCTGCCGCGCGCAATGCTGCTCGGCTTCGACTTGGGAGCGCTGGTCTTCATCGTTTCAACGCTGTGGATGATGCGCGACGATGCACCTGAAAAGATGCGAGCCCGAGCGGCCGCGAACGATGCGGATCATCATATCCTGCTGCTTATTGCTGGCCTGATCGTCATAATCATCATGGTCGCTGTATGGGTCGAACTGACCGGGTCCGGCGGCCACAAGGGGTTGGCGGTTGGCATCGCGGCTGCGACACTGCTCCTCGCGTGGCTGTTCAGCAACATCCTGATAACGCTGCACTATGCCCATCTCTACTATAGCGACGACGAGAATGGCGACGACTGTGGCGGCCTTGAATTTCCCAAGGAGCCGATGCCGGACTATGGCGATTTTGCTTACTACGCCTTCGTGCTCGGCATGACGTTTCAGGTTTCCGACGTGCAAATCACCGCAAGGGGTATGCGTCGGATGGCTTTATTCCACGGGATCGCCGCGTTTCTGTTCAATATCGTTGTCGTTGCGCTTAGCGTCAGTTTGATCGGCGGGCTGCTGGGCGGCTAGTATTCATGAAAAGTACAGCCGACGGGCACGATAACGTGGAGGTCACCCAGACTCACCTTTAAGGCGCCCGTCGCGGGCGCCTTTTTTTATCGAAGCATGGTGGGCGCGACAGGGTTTGAACCTGTGACCCCTGCCGTGTGAAGGCAGTGCTCTACCGCTGAGCTACGCGCCCGACTGTGCCGGAGCAGGCGCGTCTAAAGCGTCCCCGGCTGACTGTAAAGCGGTGGCTAGTTGCAGGCATCCTTGAGCAGCTTTCCCGCCTTGAATTTGGGCTGCGTGCTCGCGCTGATTTCCATCGGCTCACCAGTGCGCGGGTTTCGGCCCGTCGATGCCTTGCGCTTGGTAACGACGAACGTGCCAAAGCCAACCAGCCGGACTTCATCTCCCGATCGCAGCGCCTGCGTAACGGCGTCGAGCATGGCCTCGATGGCTTTCGCCGCATGCGCGCGACCAAGCCCCGTCGAGTCGGCGACCGCTACAATAAGATCCTGCTTGTTCATGCGATTACCACCCCCGTTTTAAACCGCTTTCCCAATTGCGCTGCCCTGCGCTGCGGTTGCCGATATGTAAGAACCGCCGCAAGTCTGAGTCAAAAAGAAAACCGCGCCGAAGCGCGGTTTTCATTCCTCCCGTACAAATCAGTGACGAACCGTCACCGTCTCGGCGAGCGACGCCGGCGTCGGCTGTGCTGCCAGTTCATCCGCCTCAGTCCAGACGATCGGAATCAGCGGTGCAATCAGCGCTTCGGCTAGCACGTGATCGACATGCGCAACCGGGATGATACGCAAGCCCTCGGTCACGTTTTTCGGGATTTCGGCGAGGTCCTTCTCATTGTCTGCCGGGATCAGCACAGTCGTGATACCGCCGCGAAGCGCTGCCAGCAGCTTTTCCTTCAGCCCCCCGATCGGCAGCACACGCCCACGAAGTGTGACTTCGCCGGTCATCGCGACATCCTTGCGGACAGCGATCCCCGACAGCGTCGAGACGATCGCAGTGACCATCGCAACACCCGCGCTCGGGCCATCCTTGGGTGTGGCGCCCTCGGGAACATGGATGTGGATGTCCTTCTTGTCGAACAGCGACGGCTTGATCCCGTAGTGCACGCTACGCGCCTTCGCGAAGCTGAGCGCCGCCTGAATCGATTCGGTCATAACATCGCCCAGCTTGCCGGTGGTCTTGATCAGCCCCTTGCCCGGCGCTGTCACCGCCTCGATCGTCAGCAATTCGCCGCCGACTTCGGTCCACGCGAGACCCGTCACTGCTCCGATCTGGTCTTCGGTCTCACCGACACCAAACTTGTATTTCCGGACGCCGGCAAATTCGGCGAGGTTATCGACGTCGACCGTTACGTGCTTGGTCTGGTTTTCCAGGATACGCCGAAGAGACTTGCGCGCCAATTTCGCAAGCTCGCGCTCCATCGTCCGGACGCCGGCCTCCCGCGTATAATACCGCACCAGGTCGCGCAGCGCGCCGTCGGTCACTGTGAACTCGGCCTTGCTCAGACCATGCGCCTCATATTGCTTGGGCAGCAGATGTGCCTTGGCAATCTCGACTTTTTCGTCCTCGGTATAGCCCGACAACTGGATGATCTCCATCCGATCGAGCAACGGCTGCGGCATGTTGAGCGAGTTGGCTGTCGTCACGAACATCACATCCGACAGGTCGTAGTCGACCTCGAGATAATGGTCGTTGAACGCCTTGTTCTGTTCCGGATCGAGCACCTCGAGCAGCGCCGATGACGGATCGCCGCGGAAATCCTGACCCAGCTTGTCGATCTCGTCGAGCAGGAACAGCGGGTTCGACGTCCCGGCTTTTTTAAGATTCTGGAGCACCTTGCCGGGCATAGATCCGATATAGGTACGCCGGTGGCCGCGGATTTCCGCTTCGTCGCGCATGCCGCCCAGCGACTGCCGGATGAACTGGCGCCCAGTCGCCTTGGCGATCGAGCGGCCGAGCGAGGTTTTACCGACGCCGGGCGGTCCGACGAGGCACAGGATCGGCCCCTTGAGCTTGTTGGTCCGCGCCTGCACCGCCAAATATTCGATGATGCGGTCCTTGACCTTGTCGAGGCCGAAGTGATCCGCATCGAGCACGCTCTGTGCCGCCACGATGTCACGCTTGACCTTGGACTTCTTGCCCCATGGCAGCGCGAGGATGGTGTCGAGATAGTTGCGCACGACGGTCGCCTCGGCAGACATCGGCGACATCGCCTTCAACCGCTTCAGCTCGCCGATGACTTTCTCGCGCGCTTCCTTGCTAAGCTTGGTGCGCGCAATTTTTTCCTCGATCTCGGCGGTCTCGTCCTTGGGTTCGTCGCCTTCGCCGAGCTCGCGCTGAATCGCCTTCATCTGCTCATTCAGATAATATTCGCGCTGCGTCTTCTCCATCTGCCGCTTGACGCGGCTGCGGATCTTCTTTTCGACCTGCAACACGCCCATTTCGCCTTCCATGAAGCCGAACACGGCCTCGAGGCGCTTGGCGATATCGGTCTGTGCAAGCAACGCCTGCTTGTCCGCAATTTTGAGCGTCAGGTTCGCCGCAATGGTATCGGCAAAGCGCCCGGCGTCACCAATCTGCGTGATCTGGACGGCAATCTCGGGCGCCGTCTTCTTGTTCAATTTGACATAGGCTTCAAATTGCTTGGCGGCCGATCGCACCAGCCCTTCGACGAGCGTCGGATCGCTGACGGTCTCGCTCAGGTCCTCGACCGATGCCGACAGATATTCCCCACTGGCGTCGAGCTGACCCAATTTTGCGCGCGTCTGCCCTTCCACCAGCACCTTGACCGTGCCGTCGGGCAGCTTCAGCAACTGCATGACAGTGGCGAGCGTCCCCACGGTATAGAGATCGCCTTCGCCGGGATCCTCGTCGCCGGGGTTCTTTTGGCTAAGTAGGAAAACCTGCTTGTCGGCACCCGCCATGACAGCCTCGAGCGCCTTCACCGATTTGTCGCGGCCGACGAACAACGGCACGATCATCTGCGGGAAGACGACAATATCGCGTAGCGGCAGGACGGGAAGGGTCTGCATCCGTAAAACTCCACTCCGGCAGCGAAATCGCTATCGGTCAGATGGGGATATGGGAACGGCCCGTGCCAGCATCAACAGCCGGTCCACATCGACGACCGCCTTCCCCCGATAACGGTCGTCGATGCGCGATGCTAACATGCTGCGGGGCGAACGGAAGCCCTGCGCGGCGCATCAAGCGGATATGTCGCGGTTGCGTGTTTCCGGCAACGCCACAACCGTAACGACCAGCGCAAGCGCAACCACTGCGAACGTGTACCAAAGACCGGCATAGGCATCGCCGGTTTTTGCGATGATGTATTGCGAGATCAATGGCAAAAATCCGCCGAAATACCCCGTTCCGATGTGATAGGGTACAGACATCGACGTGTAACGAATCCGAGCCGGGAACAGCTCGACAAGTATGGCGGCCACGGGTCCATAGGTCATCGCAGACAACACGCCGAGCGCGAGGATTGTCAGCACAATTCGGACATCGTCGCGTGTCGCCGCGTCGGCAGTTACCGGGTAGCCGGCGCGAACGAGAGCGCGCTCGACGGCGACCTTGTCGAAACTGCCCCGCACGGTCTCGAGATCGACCGCGATCACCTGCCCGACCTTGATGCGCAACGGCAGCCCGGTCGATTCGACGCGATGAAAACCGATCCCCCGGCCGGACAAGAATTGCATCGCCTGGCCACACGCCGTGGCCTGCTTTTTGGTGAAGGGATTATAGCGACAATCGACTCCGGTAACGACGATCGGCGCGGTCGCGCTCGCCCGCGCCAGCGCCGGGTTTGCAGCCGCTGCAAGGCTGTGAAACAGCGGGAACAACAGGATCAGTGTCAATGTATATCCAGTGACCATCAACGGCTTGCGTCCGATACGGTCACTCAGCCAACCAAAGAAGATGAAGCACGGTGCCGACAGCAGCGCCGCCGCCCCGCTCAGCAACTTGGCATGTGTTTCATCGACCAGCGCGGTCTGCTGGAGGAAATATAACGACGAGAATTGGGCGGTGTACCAGATCACCGTCAACCCTGCCGAAATGCCGAATAGCGCTACGAACACCGGCCCTAAGTTGCGCATCTTCCCGAAGCTTTCGCGTACTGGCGCGGTACTCGTGGTGCCGGCCGCCTTCATCGCAGCGAACACCGGGCTCTCGCGCAGCTTGAGCCGGATATACAACGACAGCGCGAGCAGCAGGATCGAGACAAGGAACGGCACCCGCCACCCCCAACTGTCGAACGCCGGCTTGCCCATCAGCCACACCGTGAGCAGCGTGACCACCAGCGACAGCAGAAACCCGCCGACGACCGATGCCTGAATGAAGCTGGTATAAAAACCGCGTTTGCCCGACGGCGCGTGCTCGGCGACGTAAATCGCCGCCCCGCCATATTCGCCGCCGAGCGCAAGCCCTTGTACCAACCGGAGCGCAACCAACAGCCCCGGGGCCCAGAGCCCGGCACTCGCAAACGTCGGCAGCAGCCCAACTGCAGCTGTCGACACACCCATCAGCGTAATAGTAGCGAGGAACGTATATTTACGCCCGATCCGGTCACCCAGCACACCGAATACCAGCGCGCCAAGCGGTCGCACGCCAAAGCCGGCGCCAAAGGTCGCAAGGCTGAGCAGCAGCCCGGCGGTAGGATTATCGCTTGGAAAAAACAGCCGCCCGAGCAGAGCCGCAAGCGTGCCATAGACGAAGAAATCATACCATTCGAAAATGGTACCGAGCGACGATGCCAGGATGACCAACCGGTCACGCTTGGCATCAAGCACCACGCCGTCCATCGATGCTGCCGCCGTTGCCATGTTGTCGTCCCCACCACGCCGCGTGCGCGGTCATGCCGCTGTCATAAGCGGCGGGTGCAAAGCCGACAAGCTACGCCGCTGCTTGCTTAGACCGGAGCGGCATGCTCCGCTGTACCGCGATGCACACTGAACTCAATGCCGCCATCTGGGCCCCGCCGTTTGCTCCAGCCGTTCCGCGAAAACTCTGTACCGATTGCGGTATCTCACGGACCGCGACGCCCAACGACTGCGCCACCGCGTGCCAGTTCATCGCGCCCGACTATCCGGCCGCCGAGCACAAGGCTCATGGGCGCGGCGCAGACGCGGAGCGCGGCGACGAGGCGTTCTTCGGCGTGTACGACGCCATGTGGCGCGCTGCGTTGGTGCAGCCGTCGCCCGGCGCTCAGTGGACAGGTATCACGACACGGATCGCTGCACGTCTGCTCGAAACGGGTGCCGTCGATGCAGTGTTGACGATGGCCCCCGCCGCCGACGATCCGTGGCGTCCGGTTCCGGTAATCGTCACCAGCGTTGCCGGCTTGAGCGAGTGCCGCGGCATGCGGATGGGCTATGCACCACTGCTCGCGCTGCTCGAGCCTGCGCGCTCTGCAGGGCACAAGCGGCTCGCGGTGATCGGCATCCCGTGCCAGGTTCACGCGTTGCGAGCGCTCGAGACGAAGCTCGGGTTCGAACGCCTGTATGTGATCGGGACGCCGTGCTCGGACAATACCACCACGGCGCGGTTTCATGAGTTTCTGGCGCTCCTCGCCGACGACCCGGCGACGATCACCTATCTCGAATTCCGCGCCGACTATCACGTCGAGCTGCGCTTTACCGACGGGAGAGTGAAGGCGGTGCCGTTCCTGCAACTGCCGATTTCAAAGTTACCGCCCGACTTCTTCCCGCTCACCTGCCGGACGTGTGTCGACTATACCAACCGCCTCGCCGACATCACGGTAGGCTATATGGGCGGTACCGGCGCGCAGTGGTTGCTGGTGCGCAACGCACGCGGAGCCGAACTGCTCGCGTTATTGGGGGATGAAGTCTCGCTGTCGCCACCAGTTAGCAAGGGTAAACGCGCCGGTGCGGTGAAGGGCTTCCTCGGCAACGTGCGCCTTGCGGCTGGCGGTTTGCCGCTGCGGTCGATGCCCGATTGGCTGCGGCCGATAATGGGCTGGTTAATGCCGAGGGTTGGTCCACGCGGGCTGGAGTTCGCGCGCGCCCGGGTTGAGATGAAAGCAGTCGAAACCGTGCTCCATCTGCGTCGCACGGCACCGGCGCGTATGAAGCGCATGGTGCCGGCGCACGTCTGGCGACTGGTCGAACCCTATGGCCTATCCCCCGAACCCGGCGAGCGCGACTAGATTGCGCAGCCGACTCCGGCTCGGAGCAATTCGGCGACCAGTTCGGGATCGTCGACGCTGCTAAGACGGTGGACGATGTCGCGCAGGCTCATCCGTCCGATACTAGGACCGTCGACATTGGCTACGCGCCCAAGCTTACGCAATTGGGCGGTGGTCAGCCGCTCGCCAAGCCGCGTTCCCATGCACCGCGCCTGATGCTGCGGTACACCCAGTTCGACGAGCTTGCTGGTAATCCGGTCGGCTGGCGTCGCGCACGCAGCAAGGGCGAGCAACACGAGCAGCAGCAGCCTTCGACCCACCGTCACGCACCTCGCGTTCGGGGCAGCGCCCACCACGGCACATGCGGATGCAAGTGATGTTCGTGATGATAGCCGCCAAAGTGGAAACAGGTAATTACCGACAACACCGGGCTGAACGCATTGCTTCGCGCATTGTGCCGGTCGGGGAACGGCGCCTCCTCGTGGCGGTGCGGCAGGAAGGTGCCGAAATAGAATAGTTGCCCAAGCGCCAGCAATGCCGGCACCGCCCAAAATATCAGGATGTTGACGAGGCTCGCTCCACACAGCTGATAGATAGACAGGACGACAACGATCCGCACGATCTGCAGGTGCGTATAATAGCCGCCGAAAAAATGCCGAAGCCACGGCAGTGGGCGGGTCGGGTGCGCGGCGTCGAAGTCGGGATCCTGCGCAGTACCTACGTAGCGGTGATGAGCAAAATGGTTCGGCAGCATCCGATCATAGTCGATTGCCGCATACATCATCAACGCGGTGCGCCCGACTGCGCGTGTCAACCGCTGATGACCGGGCGCGAACGAGCCGTGCATGCAATCATGCGCCGTGATGAATAAACCCGTCGACAGCCAAGCCTGAAGCGCCACTACCGGAACTGCGATAACCCAGCCCCAGCCGCTGAGCGGGAACGCAAAGATGCCGCCAAAATGGATGACCGCCCAAAATAGCGCGATGCCAGCGGCAAGCGCATAGCTGGTACGGCCGGGAAAGGTTTGCGCGTTCACATATTCTACCTGCGTCGAAATCGAGCGGATGCAAACCCCCCTGCGACACTTTATAGAGGTTTGCATGAACCATATGACCATCCTGCAGGGCATCGCGCTGATGCTGTTTACCGTCACCGTCATGGAGGGCGTTGCCTATGTCGCGCATCGTTGGGTGATGCACGGTTTCCTATGGTCGCTCCACAAGTCGCATCATGAACCCCGCACCGGCGTATTGGAGGTCAATGACTGGTTTGCGGTGATGGGAGCCGTGCCCGCGATCGCGTTGATCTTTGCAGGGTCGCAACTTGGACTGGGTATCGGACTGATGTGGATCGGCATCGGCGTCACGATCTACGGCATGATCTACTTCGGGTTCCACGACGTGATCGTGCATCGCCGTGTCGCGCACGGCTGGGTGCCCAAAGGCCGGTACATGAAGCGAATCGTACAGGCGCACCGGCTTCATCATGTCGTCGAGACCAAGGCGGGGACGGTCAGCTTCGGATTTATCTATGCGCCGCCGGTACGCGATTTGCTGGCCAAGCTTGAACGCGAGGGCGGCGGGCGCATTAGAGCTGCGAATCCGGAAAACTCCAAAGTCCGGCGCGAGATGGACCCGGCACCGGCCACTTCGATGCACGGCTGAGCGCCTGCGGAAGCGTTCGCGCAACGGCAAGGATTTTTTGCGAGCGGGTCGTGCTGACGCGCGTCTCGAGCCCCGGCGAACCGAGATCGCGGACACGCCTCCCGATACCCCCATAAATGTCCGCCGCCGCCAGCACTGCCCATGCGGCGCGCCACGGCAGCGCCGGCGTACCGAAGCGCGCCGAGGCCTCGTAAAGTTCTGCGGTATCGACCAACCGGGTTACCAGCCGCGCCAGTTGGCGCCGGTTAGCCGGAAAAGCAAAATTGCGTGGCGTTAAATCAACGCTCGCGAGCCAATCGTCGGGGATATATCGACGATAATTGAACGCATCCTCGATGACGTCACGCGCAATGTTGTTGAGCTGAAACGCGATACCCAAGTCGCAGGCGCGATCGAGTGTGGCGCGGTCGTCGCGGCCCACTCCCATCGCGATCGCCATCATCACGCCGACGCAGCCCGCGACATGATAGCAATAGACGAGCGTGTCATCGAACGCGCGGAACGGTCGCTCCTCGACGTCGATCCGAAACCCTTCGATCAGATCGAGTGGATAGCGTTCGGGCATATGCGTTTCAGCGGCAACGCGAGCCAGCGCAGCAAACGGGAGCGCCATCTCGCTTGACTGACCGCGCAGCGCAGTGCGCGTGCTTCGGTCGAGAACGGCCAGCCGCTCGGCGGGCGTCCCGCCATGGGTAACGCTCCCCTGCCCCAGCGCTTGCCCGTCGATGATATCGTCGCAATGCCGGCACCAGGCATACAACAGCGTCGCGCGCTCGCGCTCCTGTGGCGCAAAGAGCCGCGCCGCCAGCGCAAAGCTTTTCGAGCCTTCTGCGATCGCCGCCTCGGCAGCGACGAGCAGTGGGTCGCTCACTCGGCGGCGAGCGCGGCCGCGCTATTGTGGCCGACGCCGGGCTGCTCGGAGCCCATGTCCGTCAGCATCAGCTTGGCAGTCGCCTTTGCCGAACCGACAACCCCGGGGATACCTGCACCGGGATGCGTACCCGCTCCGACGAAATACAGGTTCGACAGGACGTCGTCGCGGTTGTGCGTACGAAAGAACGCGCTCTGCCACAGCACCGGCTCGAGGCTGAATGCGCTGCCCATGTGCGCGTTCAATTCTACCGAGAAATCCTTCGGCGTGAATGTCCGCATCGTCACCAGGTCTTCGCGCAGCCCCGGAATCATGCGGGCTTCGAGATAGTCGAGGATCTTGTTGGCATAGGTCGGGGCGAGCGTTTCCCAATCGGCATCGAACTTGCCGGTATGCGGCACCGGCGACAGCACATAAAATCCGCTGCAGCCCGGCGGTGCCATCGCCGGGTCGGTCGCGGTCGGATGATGCAGGTACAGTGAGAAATCGTCGGCCAGCACCCCATTTTTGAAAATGTCGTCGAGCAATTCGCGGTAGCGGTCGCCGAACAAAATCGTGTGATGCTTGATTTCAGGATGTTCGCGCTTCAGCCCGAAATAAATGACGAACAGCGACGGCGAGAAGCTGCGCAGCTTCATCATGCGCGTCGCCGAACGTCCGCGCGCGTGATGGCCAAGCAGGTCGCGATAAGTGTGGACGATGTCGCCGTTCGACGCGACGGCATCGAAGTTGGCGGACCAGCCGTCGGCGCACCGCACACCTGTGACGCGGTTGCCGTCGGCGGTGATCGTCTCGACACCAGATCCCATCCGGACCGTGCCGCCGAGATCCTCGAACAGCTTGACCATTCCCTTGACCAGCGCGCCGGTGCCACCACGCGGAAACCAGACGCCCCATTTTTTCTCGAGCGCATGAATCAGCGCATAGATCGCGCTGGTCTTGAACGGATTTCCGCCAACCAGCAGCGAGTGGAAGCTGAACGCCTCGCGCAACTGCGGGTCTTCGATGTAGCGCGAGACCATCGTGTACACCGAGCGAAACGCTTCGTAGCGCATCAGCTGTGGCGCGGCTTTCATCATTGTACTGAAGTCGAGAAACGCTTCATGCCCCAGCTTGATGTAGCCTTCGCGAAAAACATTTTCGCTATATTCGAGAAACTTCTTGTAGCCCGCTACGTCCTTCGGATTCTTCTTTTCAATCTGGCCGTAGAGCAAGTCATCGTCGTTCGAGTAATCGAAGACGTAGCCATCGTCCCACATCAGCCGATAAAACGGGGCGACCGGCATCAGTTCGACGTAATCGGCGATGTGACGACCACTCAGCGCAAATAGCTCCTCGAGGCTCGAGGGATCGGTGATGACTGTCGGACCGGCGTCGAAAGTGAAACCCTTGTCCTCATAGACATAGGCGCGGCCGCCGGGCTTATCGCGCTGTTCGATCAGCGTGGTCGCGATGCCTGCCGATTGCAGGCGGATCGCAAGCGCAAGCCCGCCAAACCCGCTGCCGATTACCGCTGCCGTCTTGCCCGTCATGTCCACCCTCAAGATTTCAACAGCACATTGAGTGCCCGCCCCAATGGCACGGGCGGTCGCCCGACCATCGTGCGCAATTTATCCCACGCCGTCGACTGCCCCGCGTAGAAGCGCCGCACCAACCCGGCGTCAAGCCGATAGAATCGCTGCAAGACGCGCCAGCGTTCGGCGGGCGCCGCAGCATTGAATAGCATCCGATTGAGAAACCTATAGAATCTGCGATCTGCCCAAGTCGATTCGCTGTGATGTCGCAGCGCCTGGTACAGTGTTTCAGGGTCGAAGCTGCTCAGCCCGGCAATCAGGTCGGCAGTGCGTACAGCGTCCGGGAAACTGTAACCGGTGATCGGATTGAACAGCGCCGCGCGCATGCCGACCGATGGCACGCCAGCTTCGCCGGCATTCCAGAACGCCGCGATGTCGCCATCGAGCGCAATCGGCAACACACCCGCCTCTTCGCGGATAACGCGTGCGACGGTCCATCCCTGCATGGCGATATAGTCGAACACGCGCTGACGAAGCACGTCTGGCGCGAGATCACGGCCATCGCTGTAATAAGTGTCTTCGACCAGCAGGGTCCGTGGCCCGAACGGCAATGTGTAGACGAAGCGATAGCCATCATGCTGTGGGACTGTTGCATCCATGATGATCGGCCCATCGAGGCCATGATCGGCGGTGAGTTCGACTTCCAGCCCGAGGAACTTCTGTGACCGCAAGTCGAGTGCGTCCGCCGGCCCCTGTCCTCGCCCATCGATTACTGCGCGCGCGGTGAGCACGCGTTGATCGCTCAGCGTCACGGAGGTTGGCGTCAATGCTGCCACTGGCACGCCGATGAAAAGCCGCTCGGCGGGCACTACGGCCGCCACGGCTGCCGCCAGCCGCTCGCTGGTTGCGCTGCGGTAGCCCGCGTCGAGCGTGCGCACATGCGCGGGAAAACGGATGCTGTACCGGTCCCAACGATGTGCCATCAATGGCGCGGTCCATGCCACCTGCTCGGGGGCAATATCGTCGTCAAACGACGACCAGGTGTGATTACCGCCGATGCTGCTTCCGGCCTCGACCAGCGCGACGCGCAGTTCGGGGTGCAATTGGGCGAGTCGCAGCGCAATCAGGCCATTGGTCAGGCCGCCGCCGGCAAGGATCAGATCGAAGTCCATATTTAGCTTGGATAGCGCGGATAACGCCGCCGTGACACCCCCGCGGTTGCCGCGCCCCCTGCGGACCGATAGGAAGACGCTATGACCGATACCGATCCCTTCGCCCGCTTTGCTGTGTGGTTTGCCG
>Ga0209724_1000683_pt1 | contig 32219 bp, 35 predicted proteins | sample grotaG_FD_184143 | JGI IMG/M metagenome (GOLD analysis project Ga0209724, IMG submission 184143) | Glacier valley bacterial and archeal communities from Borup Fiord, Nunavut, Canada, to study Microbial Dark Matter (Phase II) -... | ecosystem: Environmental > Aquatic > Freshwater > Ice > Glacier ... | reverse complement strand
CCTATCAAACGGGTCGAAAAGTGGCTGAGAACTTCAAAGCGACGATGAAGATTGTGTTCGACCAAACCTTGCCCCAATGGAATTACACTGCCCAGCCAGAATTACAGGTTATTTAATCCACGATCCTAAGCAACTTCAGATTTACGCTTCCGCAGTAGACTCAAACCCATGCCTACTAGACCAGGCAGCATTGCTGGCGTAGGAATAGAAGTCGAGCTTGCATCTGCCTTGACAGTTGCCATGTCAAACCGCCACGAACCATCAGTCGCGTAGGTGCCACCAGTCCCCTCATAACCTGTTGTGTTTGGAGCAAGAGCAGACACAATGCGGAACGCAAAGTTTGCATTGTTGTTTACACCCAAAATACTAGAGAGATCAAACGTATTGTTGTTAGACCAGGTATTAACCAAACCAACAACCTGTGAGCCAAAGTCCACAAAGGTTGTCCCATCTGATGAGTACTGAAACTGTGAGTACTTAGAGGAAGTGGCGCTAAAGTACTGGTCAAAAATAACCTGAACGTTTTGCCGCCCAACAGTGGAAGTCTTGAACTCAACACCAGCCGTTTTATCTAGAGCAGTTGCAGCCGGATAGGTAGTGGTGTCGAGACTAGAATCATCACCGATCGTAGGGTCTGTAGAACCCCCGCCATCCTCAGCCGTAGCAAACGTACCTGTAGTCCCACCGACACGCAAGACAGTGCCAGTTCCAATGTTGGGGGTCAGGGTGCCTGTTGCAGGATTGGCATCAGGGCTAGGTGTGTTGAAGTTCCACTGGGTGAATGTTGCAGCTTGAGCCGAACCTTGCAGAACTGCGATGCCCAAAGCGGCACCAGCAGCAATTACTGCCACTTTGTTAGTTAAACTGAGAGCCATTTGATTAATTCCTTAAGATGATAAATCTGGGTATGGTAATGTTCCCTGATCACCGATTTAGAGGGGTTAGAGCTAACCGTAACAGCGATTTAGCCGCTATCACACTCTACATACCCGGTATCGTTCACCCTATTTTGAGTAGTTTTAATCACTCAAGTTTCTATATCCTATCAGTATAATCTTCAAGCTGTTGTATTCTATGCAACACCAGTTATAAAGTTTTCGAGAAGAGAACTAATTGTTCATCAATGTAGCTATCGCTACTAATAATAGACCTCTTGCGTGAATCAAGAAGAGAGTGCAAGTTCAAAGTTGACGATTGCAGCAATCAGATTAAACCGTAGTTCAAAGCGCTTGCGTCGATTCCGGTACCGCTCCGCCAGAATCCGAAAAATCTTCAACTTGCGATTCACATGCTCAACGACCACTCGCATTCGAGCTAAATTCTGATTGTGATGACGCTCGGCTCTGTCCACTTTGCCATGGCGTGGCTTTTTGGTAGAAAGACTACTGTGGGGATACCGTTTAGCCATGCCCTGATAGCCCTTGTCAGGCAAGCACAACTGCTCTGGAAACAGGGGAAGGCGATGCAACTTGAACAGGCGAAAATCATGGACACGCCCTTTCTCGAAGGCAGTGCAGATGATCTGACCGTTGGCTTAATGCGCAACGACTTGTGTTTTCAATGTATGGTGCTTCTGCTTGCCACTCAGACGGACGCTAGAATGTGAGGGTAAATATTAAGAAACGTAACGTCATGCCTAGACAGGTTGCTGATGACAAGTCCTCCCGCGTGGTCGTGATCGGTGCAGGAATCGGCGGCTTAACGGCAGCGGCTTTGCTGGCACATCGCGGTTATCAGGTATTGATATTAGATCAGGCGTTAGTGCCCGGTGGATGTGCTTCGACCTTTAAGCGACAGGGCTTTACCTTTGAGGTAGGTGCGACTCAGGTTGCAGGGTTAGAACCGGGCGGCATTCATCACCGCATTTTCTCTGAACTAGACATCGATCTGCCCGACGCGACTCCCTGTGATCCTGCTTGTGCGGTTTATTTGCCAGGAGAAACTGAACCGATTAGCGTTTGGCGTGATCCTCAAAAATGGCAAGCCGAACGAGAACGACAGTTTCCGGGAAGCGCCCCGTTTTGGCAGCTTCTCGCAGATTTATTTAAGTACAGTTGGGCGTTTCAGATGCGCGACCCAGTTTTGCCGCCTCGAAGCGTCTGGGATTTGTGGCAGCTCACAAAAGCTGTTCGTCCCGACACGTTGATGACGCTGCCTCACACCTTCTCGACGGTCGGAGATGCGCTGCGAGGCTACGGTTTGGGCAACAATCAGCGCTTACGAACCTTCTTAGATTTGCAGCTTAAACTCTATTCGCAAGTCACTGCTGAAGAAACCGCTTTGCTCTATGCCGCAACCGCTTTAGGCGTTTCGCAAGAGCCACACGGATTGTTTCACCTTCAGGGCAGTATGCAGGTGTTGAGCGATCGGCTCGTCTCTGCCTTAGAGCGCGATCGCGGCAAGCTCTTAATGCGCCACACGGTCGAAAAGATTCACCTCGCAGCGGGGAAACCTACAGGGGTAACGATTCGCAACCAAAAGACAGACGAGAGTTGGATTGAGCCGACCGATCGAGTCGTTGCCAATGTCACCGTCCAAAATCTGATGCAACTCTTAGACGAAGATGCACCGAAAAACTATCAGCGACGCGTCGATAAGCTGCCTCCGTCTTCTGGGGCGTTTGTCGTTTATTTAGGCGTTGATCAATCGGCGATTCCTGCCAACTGTCCGCCGCATCTGCAATTTTTGTATGACTATGATGGGGCGATCGGGGAAAACAATTCTCTGTTTGTCTCGGTCAGCCATCCGGGAGACGGTCGCGCTCCAAAGGGCAAAGCTACGATTATTGCGTCATCGTTCACCGATTCTGCGATGTGGTGGCAATGTGACGATTACGAAGCGCTAAAGCAGAAATATACCGAGGAAGCGATCGCTCGTTTAGGGCAATTTTTCACTCTGAATGACGAGACGCTGATTTATCAGGAAGCGGCAACACCTCGCACGTTTCAACACTTTACGGCGCGCGATCAGGGAGCAGTCGGCGGCATTGGTCAGCGAGTGCCGACGTTTGGTCCGTTTGGGTTTGCCAATCGCACTCCAATTCAAGATTTGTGGCTTGTGGGTGACTCGACTCATCCTGGTGAAGGAACGGCGGGAGTCAGTTATTCGGCGCTAACAGTGGTGAGACAGATTGAACAGTTTGAAGTCTCTCGATCGGCGTTTTTAAAGCGATTTTGATCTGAATCAATCAGATGAAGCACAGATTTTACCCTCACCCTAGCCCTCTCCCAAAAGGAGAGGGGACAAGAGTTCTGGCTCCCTTCTCCCCAGGGAGAAGGGTTGGCGAGGGCTTGCCCCACTTCGTGAGGAGGGCATCTTCGGACTTCTGCAAGAAGTTTAATCACTTTGGATAAACCCATCTCCACAAGGGATGGCTCGACCCTTGCTCACGAATCTTGAGCACCTGTTTCTCTAATCGCTGACGTTCTGATTTAGGCAACCCCACCAAGATATTGCGGCTCTGCCAAACGAGAACCGCGATCGTCACCGCTACACAAAGCCCCAATCCCATCGCAGGCAAAGGCTGAAAGACGATCCCCCAGCGCACCGCCGCCCAAGTGAAATAGTCTTGAAGCAGCGAAATCGGATAGCGCAAACTCCAGAGGCTCAAGCTTCCGATCGTCAGCCACAGCCCCAGAACCGTCAGCCATCTCCCATAAACCGTCAGCTCATGGAGTCTTTGCACTGCCGCCTGAAACGTCGGATCTTTTTCAGGCTCCTCATGGGTAAATGGCACCTCTGAATGATCTCGATCGCGCATAAGTTTAGCTATTTACCTGCTCTGTTGAGCCTACTATTGCGTTCCCAGTGCGTTCTCGCCACAGCGCCAGCAGCGTACTCGCGATAAAGATGCTTGAATAAGCCCCCATTGTGAAGCCGACAATCAAGGTTAGAGCAAACGTTTTCAACGTCTCTCCCCCAAAAAAGAAGAGGGAGACTAGGGTCAGCAACACCGTCAGCGTTGTGTTGATCGATCGTGCCAACGTCTGATTTACCGCATCGTCAACGATATCATCAATGTGGCGACCAGGGTTCAGGGTGATGGTTTCGCGCACTCGATCATAAATCACCACTGTGTCGTTGACCGAGAATCCGACGATCGTCAGCAGTGCCACGATAAACAAACTATCTACTTCCATATTCAGCACTAGCCCAAAAATGGAGAAGATGCCGACCGTGATCAGAATGTCGTGAAACAGAGCGACGATCGCAAACACCGCATAGTCAAGCTGGAATCGAAAGCTGAGATAGATCGCAATGCCCGCAAATGAAACAATTAGCGCCAGCAGACCCGACGAGAAAAGCTGCTTCCCTAACGTTGGACCGACGGTATCGATTTGAGTGGTTTTGGGATTAAATTTGCCTACTTTTTCTGCTAGATCGGCTTGAAGCTTCGATCGCTGATCCACATTCAAAGTCACTGTGCGAATTGAAACGGCACGCTGTTCTGATCCCACAACTTGAACGCTGCTGCTGCCTAAACCTTGAGCGTCAAGCACTGATCGCACCGCATCTAAATTGATGGGCTTGTCGCAATTGTTAGGCTGAGTGCAATCGAGTTCGATTTGCAGGCGAGTGCCTCCCACGAAATCTAAACTCGGACGCAGCGGCGCACCGATTTGCTTCCATGAGATCAGCATCGAAATGATGCCCGCAATAATAATTGCCGAAGAAATCGTCCACCAAATTGCCCGTTGGCGAATCACTTGCAGTTTCATGACGCGACCTCAGAAGTTTTTGTGGGTAAATTGGGGCAAAATAATTCTGGTTTGCGAAGTCCTTGAACTCCCAAAACGGCTAACAGCAGGGTGCGGCTACAGGTGAGGGCGGTAAACATACTTACCACGACTCCCAGCGCCAGCGTCAGAGCAAATCCTCTCACCAATCCGGCACCGAGCCAAAACAGCGCCCCACACGCGATTAAAGTCGTGACGTTGCTATCGAGAATGCTAGAGAAAGCGCGGAAAAAGCCCGCTTCGACCGATCGATACAGCGTCTTTCCAGCGCGTAGTTCTTCACGAGTGCGTTCAAAGATCAGCACGTTCGCATCGACTGCCATCCCAATGCTGAGAATGAATCCGGCAATTCCTGGCAAGGTCAGCGTCACACCCAGTAAATCAAACGCCGCGAAGGTGAGAAGTGAGTAAATGATTAGGGCGATCGAGGCGATCACTCCGGGCAATCGATAATAAAGCACCATGAACAACAGCACTAATGTCAAACCGCCAATGCCTGCATAAATGCTGCGCTGGATGCTGTCTCGTCCCAAGGTTGCTCCAATGGTGCGGTTCTCAACGATCTCGACCGGAATCGGTAATGCGCCGCCTCGAAGCTGCACGGCGAGGTCATTGGCTTGCTCTGCGGTGAATCGCCCTGTGATGGTTGCGCCGCCGCCTGTGATGCCCGCTTGAGCAAACTCCACGCCCACATTGGGAGCGCTGATCAGCCCATTATCGAGAAAAATGCCTAAGCTGCGTCCGGTGCCTGCTAGATTTTTGGTCAGAGTCGCAAATTTCTCGCCGCCCTCTTGATCAAACCGAATCGCCACACTCCAACCATTTGAGTTAGGTGACGTTTCTGGGAAGGCATCTTTAAGGTTTTTCCCGGTGATACCAGCCGATTCAAAGAGGGCGCTGATCTTTTGATCGGTTGCTTTTAGTTTGGACTGGTTATCGTCGATCGCCGCCTGATCCCCCGCTTTTCTCAGTTCAGGTTGTTTGGCAACTAATTCTTGACGATATTGCTGCTCGATTTGTAATCCTGCTTCAGTTCCTGCCTTTTGCGCTTTAAATTCAAGCTGGGCAGTGCCTCCAAGCACCCGCTCGGCTTGCTGCGGATCGCTGACCCCTGGTAGCTGCACCAAAATTTGGTCATCTCCGACGGTTTGCACAACAGGCTCAGACACGCCTAAGCCATTAATTCGTCCTTCAATCACGCGCTGAACGGCTTCGAGTTCACGCGAGGTAATTTTTTTAATTTCTGCCGTGGGCTTCACCTGAATCGTTAACTGTGAACCCCCTTGCAAGTCCAATCCTAGCCGCACGGGAACCTTGACGATGACGAAGATCGCGACGGCAACCAAAGCCAGGATGAACAGTAGTAATGAACGTTGCCTTGCCATACTGAAACCTGTTGTGACAAACGTTATGATAGCGCTTTGTTACCGCCTCCGTGCAGATGGGTGGCGATCGTCCCTCCCGACCCTGCGATGGCAAGAGGAACATTCTAGAATAGAGACAGAACTCGTTAAGAAATGTAAGGTTTTTTCATGGCTGATCAGTTAATACGGGCGACTGCGGCTGACGGGGGCATCCGGGCTGTGGGCGTGATTACGACTCGACTCACTGAAGAAGCGCGACAGCGACACAAGCTCTCTTATGTGGCAACGGCGGCTCTGGGGCGGACGATGGCGGGTGGGCTGCTGTTAGCGTCGAGCATGAAGCGAGCAGAGTCACGGGTGAATATTCGAGTCCGGGGCGACGGTCCATTAGGGGGCGTTTTAGCAGACGCAGGATTAGACGGCACGGTGCGCGGCTATGTCGATCACCCAGAAGTTGAGTTGCCGCCCAACGCTAAGGGTAAACTCGATGTCGGCGGCGCGATCGGGCAAGATGGCTATGTCTATGTCGTTCGAGATGTGGGCTATGGCTATCCCTATTCCAGCACCGTCGAACTCGTATCGGGTGAGATTGGCGACGACCTGACAAATTATTTAGCAAGCTCTGAGCAAACGCCTTCCGCGCTGGTGTTGGGCGTGTTTGTCGGGGCAGATGGCGTAACGGCTGCGGGGGGCATTTTGATTCAGGTGATGCCAAAAGCGGCGATCGACGATGAACTAGTCGCCCTCCTCGAATCTCGAATTGAGTCTCTGCAAGGGTTTACGCCTCTGCTGCAAGCGGGTAAAACCCTGCCGATGATATTTGAAGATTTGTTAGGCGACTTAGGGTTAGAGATTTTGCCAGAAACGCAGATGGTGCGGTTTCACTGTGGATGCTCGTTCGATCGGGTGCTAGGAGCCTTAAAACTGTTGGGCGAGGCAGAACTGCAAGACATGATCGAGAAAGACGAAGGTGCAGAAGCGATTTGTCATTTCTGCGGCGAAGTCTATAAAGCAGACAGTAACCAATTGACCCAACTCATTGGTGAGCTGCGGGACGTGGAAGGTTAATTAACACACTGCGATCGACGATGAATTCCCCAAAGCTGTAGAGACGTTCCGGTGGAACGTCTCCGCCGATTTTGTCGCGACTAATCTGTCCCATACAAAAACAAATTTAGGATGGTTCGATCGCGCCATTCCCTTGGAAACGTGCTCTCAAAAAATGGATCTCAAAACCCAAAGCTTTCTAACAGTTGACTCCGAAACTTTATCAAAGCGCTAGGCTTAAGGAATCCTTGCAACATAAGGTATCAAAATGGCAGCTAAACAGGAATTTGGCAGTTTTCAAGAATTACTCTCCACGTCTGAAGTGCCGCTAGTAGTTGATTTCTATGCGCCTTGGTGTGGTCCTTGTCAACTGATGGCATCGATTTTAGAGCAGGTCAACGACGAGATGAAGCAGCAGATCAAAATCGTCAAAATCAACGTCGATAACTATCCTGATTTAGCGACTCAATATCAGATTCATTCCTTGCCAACCCTTGTGGTTTTCAAGCAAGGACAACCTGTGCAGAAGATTGAGGGCGTTGTGAAATCGCAACAACTCGTTCAACAATTGCAGGCGATCGTCTAATCCCTTTTGCTAAAACCTCGCCTCATATTCAAACACTGCGCGGCTGTCTCCAGAGAAATCAGTCGCACCGCGCAGAATTAGCTGACTGTTGATCCGGTACAGGATGCTGACTTGGGTGGGCTGCTCTGACGTTAACACTCGCAGAATAGAAGTAGACAGACGAGGAGTGATGTCTACTCCTAGCTCGGCGGCGAGACCCAAAGTAGAGTTGCCTCTCCGCTCGTTGTTCAACACGCTGGGGAAGAGACGAAACTCACCAAATCCTAAAGCATTGCCGATAAACCCTTGAACATTAGTCAGCAGGGCAGATCCTGCTAGATTAGCGATGCCGAGAGTGCTGCCACCGCGACCGAGGGTGTTGACAAAACCGCCGCCGATTAGCCCGATAATCTCATTTTGACTGCGACTAGGGCTGCTGGTCAGTTCTAAATTATCAAACAACTGGCTGGCAGGTCCCGCCACCCTTGCCTGAACGCGAACTGTTTGCAGGGAACCCAAGCTCGTTGCCAGCAGAGAATCATCGCGAACCTCGCCCGATTCGCTTCCAGTTGAGATGCGGTTGCGGGTGACTTCGGGCACCGAGGCAATGAGACGAATATTAAGCGTGGGATCGAGTCCCTGACTTGGTGTAAATCGTGCAGTCTGACGATAGCCTCGTGCTAAGACAAACTGAGTGGTGAAGAGATTGACCTGCCCTGAAGTCAGACTAATGATGCCTTCGGGTTCGAGATTGTTGAGCGTTCCGTTGACGTTTAAGCTGCCTTTGGCGAGGAAGTTGATGATCGGGGCACGCGTCACCCGAACTCGATCGCCCAGTTCTAACTTCAGATTTCTAAACTCGATCGCTGGCTCATTTCCGGCTTGACCGCCGCTCGGTGCTGGTGCTGCGCCGCTTGCTGCCGTTGTTTCATCTGAGAGCAGCACCTGTCCATCCGCTAAGCGAATCTCGCCGCCAATTTGAGGACTAAGAGCAGTTCCAGTCACTGCAACGTTGCCGTTTACGCCGCCCTGATAGATGCCTTTGAGGTTAAGAGCAATCTGATTGAGCGAGACCGCTAGCGGTTTGTTGAAATCAGGATCGGTGGCTTCTAGCGTCGAGAAAATTGGCAACACGCCTTGAGCCGCCACCTGACCCTTGCTGAATTGACCTTGCAGCGATTCAACATTGATACGATCGCGCAAAAATCGAATCGTGCCATTCACTCCGGTCAATGGTTCGGGGAGTGCTTGGGCAGCAATTTTGGCGTTGGCAACCACCGCAGAGCCAGTCACGTTGGGCTGCAATAAGGTGCCGCTGACTTGCAGATTGACCTGCCCAGTTCCGCCTTGCCACGCGACTTGGGGAGTCAGCAGATTGAGCAGCGCCAGTCCTTCATTTTTGACATCTAGCGTCAAACTAATCTGATTGCTGTTAGGAAAGACCGAGGAAAAAGGCAGTTTGAGGGGAATGTCTCCAGCGATGCGAATCGGTTCGGGTCCTGAGACGGTAATGTCGCTGCCAAAGTTTAGCCGAGCGTTGGCATAGTTAAAACTGCCCGTTGCCGACTGAATCGGAGTGCCGTTGAGATTGCCGTCTGCAAGGGTAATTTCTCCGATCGCAAACGGGTTATCGCGAGTGCCCGACAGCGTAGCGGTGGCGTTGAGTTTGCCGCTCACACCGAGCGGGAGCGGATAGAGATTATTGATTTCTTCGATCGGCACGTTGGCGACTTGAAGCTGCCCTGATTGGTTTGCGCCGCCCACATTGCCAGAGAAACTGATAAACGACTGCCCTGACTGGAGGCGCAAAGGCAGCAGATTGACGACTCCATCTGCAAAGCTGCCTCTGGCGATCACCTGCTCGGCGCGCAAAACTCGGTTAGGGTTTTGTATCACCTGATTTTGTGACACCTCTGCAAAAGCAGGATAGGGTCGCCACTCGACGTTTTGCCCCTGCAAGTCAAACTCAGCGCTGACTCCGGTTTTTAGAGATGCCGCAAAGCTGATGGTGCCGCTAAAGATGCCGCGCACGTCTGCTAATTCTGGAATCGTCAGGTTTTGGCGTTGATTCCCCACCTGACGCAGTAGGGCGTTGATTTCAGAAAACCGCCGCAGTTGATCCAGAAGCGGGGATTGAGGCAACCCCACGGCGATCGGGGCTACGTCTGCCGCTTTTCCGTAGGTAGGTGCCTCAATCCCCCGTGAAAAATCGTCCAAACGAAACACTTGCAGGGTTTGCAGCACATCTTCAAGTTTGCCTTGCACGATCGCCACGTTTCCTTCAAAGCGGGGGCTGGCACGCAGATCCAAGTTGCCTGCTAGCGTGTAGCGACTGTTGCCTCTCTGCAAACTCGTCTCTGCAAAGCGAATCACATTGCCATTGTTCACCAGTTGGGTACTAATCCGCTCTCCCTGAAATGCGCCGATGCGCGGATTGGCGACGGCTAACGCTCCATCAATCACCTGAAGGCGATCGGTGTCGATGTTGAGGGTGCCAGAAAGTTGACCGCCCAGCGTGCCGATCCGCGCCAGTGGCACACCGGGAATCGTCAACCCATCGAGCGGCAACTGCTTTGCCACAAGGCGGAAAATATTGCCCTGAGCGCTGCCGATCAGCGTTGCGTCTCCTCGCCTCACGTTGAGGGAGATGGGCTTGTAGTTGGGATTGAGAGCGAGGGCGATACGATCGCGCTGTCCGGTTACGTTGAGGCTAAATCCCTGACTGGGGGCTAGCCTCAAGTTGCCGTTAAGAACCGGATCAAACGTGATGCCGTTGAGCGAGAGTCCTCGCACTGCCACAGTTCCGACTACACTCGGCGATGCGGGAGTGCCCGTGAGTCTGCCTGTTAGATCGACGCGTCCCGTTAAGTCAGTCACTGGAGGACGAGGAAGCGGCAGGGAGGCGAGGGCGTAATCGGTGGTTTTGATGTTGAGATCGAGGGCTGTGATGGTGGGTGTTCCATCCAGGTTTGCCAAAATTGAGCCATTGGCGCTAAAACCGGGAGCCGTGGCGCGTTGAACGTTGACTTTACGCCCATCCCACTGAATTTGAGCCACGATCGGCTGCTCAATCAGCGAAATGCCTTCTGACAGTCGCACCTGTCCATCGGCTCGAATCGCAGCGGGTGTTAAGGCATTCACACTGCCAGCGAGGGCAATATCACCGCTCAATAAGCCGCGCAGATCGGGCGAGAAGCGGTTGAGTTGAACGCCATCTCCCTGCACTTGGGCTGTCCAAAGTCCTGCATTTGAAGCGATTTGAGCGTTAACGATGCCATTGCCTTGGGTGAGTTGCGCCCGTCCACTTGCTTGAATATCCGCTAACTGAAACGAACTCGTTGTGCCCGATAGATTAAAGTTACCGCTCACTAATCCTTGCACCTGTGGCGCAAATCGACTGGCTTGCACTCCAACAGCCCGAACGGTTCCTTGCCAGCGATCGCCGACGCTGCGAGCATTTGCAATCACGGTGCCTCCAGCGACTTGAGCCACCACATTTCTTAAAAAGCCATTGCTGCCGATGAGTGCCACTTCTCCGATCGTGGGATAGGTCGCGTCGGGTGCCTGAAACTGGGCAACGGTCTGAACGTTCTCGATCGTGCCAGAAATCCGCGCTTGAGCGTTGACTCGTCCGACGGTGATAGGCGGAGCAGTGCCGTTGTTGTAGAGTCGAGCGATCGTGTCTCCCGGTACGTTGGTTGCCCGAAACCTGAGATCGAGCGATCGGGGTTCATTCAGATCAATTTGTCCTTGACCGACGATCTGCCCCCCGACTGTAGGCGTTGCTTGGATATTTGTGATCGCCAACTTAAGCGCACTGGCATCAAGTCTAAAATTTGCGCTGGCTTTGCTGAGATTGACTCGATCGAGCTTGGCAACTTTCGTATTGGTTGCAGTTCCGGTCAAGATTGGCTTGTCGATCGTCCCCGTCAGTTTAGTGTTAGCTCGAACTTCACCCGACGCAGAAAACGGAAGTTGAATTGCAAACGTTTTGAGGAAATCTTCAACCTTAACGGCTTTAACCTGTGCCGCTACATTGAAGCCTTTTTCGGTGTCAACCGTCCCGTTTGCCAACAGCGGAATTTTACCGAGAGACGCTGTGACTTTCTCTAGGGTGATTTGCGTCCCGTCTAGCTGTAAGTTTCCCGCCGCGTTGGTGAAAACCTGCGGCAGTTGCGGCACTTTCATCGTTACGTCTTTAAAGTCTGCCGTTCCCGTTACTAACGGACGATCGTCCCCTCTCAGTTTGACGTTGACGTTGCCATTGACGCGACCTTTCTCAAGATCGATCGGAAGTTTAACTAAGCGATCGATTTCCGATACGAGAAAATCCCGTCCTTGAATCTGCAAATTCGATTGCAGTTTTTCTTCTCGAAGCGTTTCACCTTTGAGATTAAAATTGCCGCCGTTGACAGAAGCTCCACTCGCATCATAGGCAAAGCGACGATTCTGATCTGAGGGTCTAACTTCTCCTGCTACGTCTTTGAGCGTGACTAGCGTTCGTTTATTGCCTCGTTTGGGAGCCGGAGACAACTCGACGTTGGCATCGCGCGTCCGCAAAACATCAAGCTGAGTTTTAATGAACCCCGTGTCTGGTTGATCTTTAATGGTGGTAGAAACCCAGACCCCATTTTTATCTTGCTCAATGTAAGCCGTCGGCTTAATCAGCGTCACATCTAACTTTAAAGTGCGACTGAGCAACAGTTGAATCGGATTGAACTTGACCTCGACTGCCTCGACCGAAGCCCGATCGGGATCAGTTGCCGTTGCCGGAATACCACTTTTGCCAAACCGCAGACTATTGATTGAATAGCCCTCAACCTTGCCCAACTCAACCGGACGATCGAGCAACTGCGTCAGATTGGTTTGCACCAAAGGCGCTAACTGCTGCTCGACAAAACGATTGGCAAACCAAACTCCTGCCCCAACGCCCACCACTGACGCAATTCCTAGCGGGATGGCAACACGGGAGACTAGCGATCGTCGTCTGCGAGGGCTTGGGGGCGGGCTGCTTTGCTCAGGAGAATTCGTCATGTAAGAGAAGGTGAGGTCGTCTACTTAAACCTCTATATAGTTACCACACAGGCAATTATTTGTCTTAACAATTTCAAAGTAGTTCTGAGTGGTTTGGAACAGGAACCGTTACGGTTGTTTCCTCGGTTTCTAGTTGCATGATGATATGGCTACCGCGTTGACGAACTTCGACGAAGCCGTTTTCTGTCAGAATGCGATACACCTGCTGCCCTGACAAGACGCGGAGCTTACCCAATGGCAACCTCTAGGCGAGTAATGAAGATTTCGGTGCGTAAGCGTCTTTTCATTTCTGAGGGTTCGGCGACCTCAAAGAAGAGTTTGACTGCTTCAGTCAGATTCTGCTTGGCTGCTTCTACGGTGTCACCTTGACTGGCAATATCGAGTTCAGGACAGAGTGACACACATCCGTTGCCTTCGCGCTCAATGATGGCGGTGAAGGGTTATTTGAACGGTGAGGAGTTCATGGCTAATGCTGAGCATGGGATTAGGTCAACCATAACAAATAAAGTTTATTTGAAAGGATTGACGATCGTAAGTTGGTCAGCAACAAATAAACCATCATGCATATCTTCTGAGTAAGGAACGATGGCATCGGTAGACAAAGCACTCATAACAATCAAGCTATCCCAGAACGAAAAACCATATTGCACTCGTAAGCTAGACGCATTCATTAGACCTCCTGCGCGAATGCTAGAACGCCCTCATCCCCCAGCCCCTTCTCCCAAGTTTGGGAGAAGGGGAGCCAGTTTCAAAGTCCCTCTCCTAAGCTTGGGAGAGGGATTTAGGGTGAGGGCTGATTCATGCAGGAGGTCTATTATAGTGTCACGATCTAGTTCTACGAGTGTGCATCGACAGTAGAACGAATCGATCGCGAGTTCGATTTGTCTTTCGTTGAATGATGCTTTTCTCATCAAGACAGAGCAGACTTCGTTAATTACTTGGGTGCTAACGATAGCCATGATCAATCCTTCACAGTAAATAGCTCTATTTTACTCATCTCTCATCTCAGCAAAGTGGTCTTGCAATTTGTGGATGAAGCGATTCCTTCGGAGTTGCGCGAATGCGCTAATCGTGCAAGCCCCGCTACACGGTGGGTTTGCCGACTCACTGAAGGAACCTTCGATCGGTGGCGCAGTTGAGGAAGCAGGCATAGTCCTAAGAGATAGCTTGGCTAATTCTCCCGCACTTTTGTTCAGATTCCCAAAGATTACAAGGCTCGTCATGGTTTTAGTCACAACTAGCCTGATCGTCGTCTCCGCTAACCCTGTGCTAACGAATGGGTTACTTGTGCTGACGAATGGGTTGCTTGTGCTAACGAATGGGTTACCGTTCCTTGTGAAAACCGCAGCGTTGACCACGACAGAGAATCCGTTAGTTACGAATGGGTTCCTTGTGCTAACGAATGGGTTAATTTTTTCAGTAAAAATACTTATCGACCTAACTTAGGCTCGGAAAATCACGAGTCGCCCTCAAAAATTTCTTCAAAGCAACATACGGTTTTGCGCGATTTACGCATTCAAGATGAATGGCGTGAGTGCAAAATATGGCAACGACAGCCGCGAATATGAGATGGCGGGTGGAACTCGCAAAAGCGATCGCATTCGTAGTAAAAGTAAGTTGAACATCTTGCAGGTAAAGATCCTCTTAAACAAAGGGCTTAAGCCCCTTGTCTGCCCAAGATATTTTCTCTAGCATCCATCAAACTTTTTTGCGGACAATTGAAAGATGGCGGTTAGCATTGAGCTAGCAAGAAAAGATACCGCTATCAGTATCTCCCCTCAGTCTGCCTATGATATCTCGTTACTCTGGTTGCTTATTCATCGCGAGCGTTGCTTGTTTTAGTCTGGTTTCTCAACCCACCTCTCAGCTTTTGGCATCGGCTGCGATCGTGCCTTCTAACCAACTAGCCCAAGCTACGGTTGCCAAACCCGATCCGTTAATCAAAGGCAATAGACCCTCTCAGAAGGACTTGCTTTTGGGACTTTTGGGCGTAACCGCAGCAGCAGGTGTGACCTTTTTGGGGTTGAGACGACGATCGCAGCCAGACTTGCCCGCACCTCAGATCGCAGCAGAGAAGTCTTTGCCACAGCCCAGTTTAGATGACAGTGAGGAGACACCCTTAATTAACGGTCATCATCTCAAAGCGATTTCCGCTTCAGAAGCCTCTAAACACACACCGACCGAATCTAGTCAGATGGAGTCTCCCAAAGTTTCAGAAACGACTCGACTTGCAAAAGTCAATATTGTGGATGAGTTGGTGCGTGAGCTTTGCAGCCCTGACCCGATCGTGCGGCAAAAAGTCATTTGGGAGTTGGGGCAACGGGGAGACACTCGCGCCGTTCAGCCAATGGTTGATTTGATGCTTGACTCTGACTCAAAACAGCGCAGTTTAATCTTGTCTGCGCTGTCTGAGATTGGCACCCGGACGCTCAAACCACTCAGTCGCGCTCTAGCCATTTCTCTTCAAGACGAAAGCCCTGATGTGCGTAAGAATGCGATTCGAGATTTGACCCGCGTGTATGATTTAGTCTCTCAGATCAGTCATTTATTGCACAGCGCCACTGATGACCCCGATCGAGACGTGCAAGAAACCGCAGTTTGGGCATTAGGGCAACTCAATCGCATTCGATCGGTTCCCTCCAACGGTGATCTACCTGCCCTCAAGAACTCGGTGAGTCCCCCAGAGAACTTACCATAGAAGAGGGTTTCATCCTTGGCATTGCTGAATGCAGATATGAAATGTCCTCCTCACGAAGTGGGGCAAAGCTCTTGTCCCCTCTCCTTTTGGGAGAGGGCTAGGATGAGGGTAAAATCTGTGCTTCATAGATCGATTCAGCAATGCCTCATCCTTCATCCTGACGTTCATGCCGCAATCTAGACATCCGCTCAAATTATTGTTGCTTTCTACATCAGTAGGGGCATTGGGTTCGGGGCTTGGCGGCGGCGTTGAATTGACGCTCAAAAACATTGCTCACGCCTTACAGCAGCGAGGACATCAGATTACGATCGTCGCTCCCTCCAACTCGGTTCTCGAAGGCGTGTCTCTGGTGACGATCGCCGGAGAACTCCAAACCACCGCCCAAACTCAGGGACGCAATGCCCCAATCACGTTACCCAAAAACTCAGTGCTGGCAAATATGTGGGCGTATGCACGTCAGCACCAACCCGACTATGATCTGCTGATTAACTTTGCCTACGATTGGTTGCCGTTCTATGTGACCCCGTTTTTTGACCGCTCGATCGCTCATCTCGTCAGCATGGGTTCGCTCACCGACGCAATGGATCAAGTTATCGAACAAGTCGCCCTTGAGTTTCCGGGCACGATCGCCGTTCACAGTCACGCCCAGGCAAAAACCTTTGAGTTTGCAGATCAGTGTCGCAACGTGCAAAACGGCTTTGACTTGTCGCTCTATAAGTTTTGTGCTCGACCCAAACATCAACTTGCCTGGGTTGGGCGAATCGCGCCAGAAAAAGGTTTAGAAGATGCCGTAGCGGCGGCTCAAATCGTCGGCACTCCGCTGAAAATTTGGGGCGTGATTCAAGACACCGCTTACTGGAATCAGATTTGTGCAGATTATCCCGATGCGCCGATCGACTATTGCGGATTTCTGCCCACTTCAGAATTGCAGCACAGGTTAGGACAATCACAGGCGCTATTGATGACCCCTCGCTGGATCGAAGCCTTTGGAAACGTGGCGATCGAAGCCCTCGCCTGTGGAGTGCCCGTGATTGCCTATCGTCGCGGCGGTCCCGCAGAAATCGTCCGCGATGGTGAGACTGGCTGGCTGGTAGAACCCGATCGTGTCGATGAATTAGTGAGCGCAATCTCGAAGTTAGATCGGCTCGATCGTCCAGCGTGTCGTCGCCAAGCCGAAGCCGAATATTCGTTAGACGCGATGGGCGATCGACTCGAAGCGTGGTTTGAAGCAATTCTAAAAAGGGTTTGAGACATGAAACGCTGTCAACCTCCCGCCTCGCTTAAACCCGGTGATCTGCTGCGAGTCATTTCGCCGAGCGGCACTTTGAGAGAAATGAGTGCCCTTGAGCTAGGCGTAGAGGTGTGGCGCAAGCGAGGCTATCGAGTCGAATCAACCCCCGGATTTGACGATCGCCACGGCTATCTCGCCGGAACTGACACCAATCGCCGCACACAGCTAGAGATTGCCCTCAACGATCCAGAGTGTAAAGGCATCCTCTGTGCCAGAGGCGGATATGGAGGAGCCAGACTGCTCGAAGATTGGACGTTTCCCTCAACAGATCCTAAGTGGCTAATCGGATTTTCTGACATCACCAGCCTGCTGTGGAGCTTTAGCCTTCAGGGAATTTCTGGAGTTCATGCGCCACTATTGACGACGATCGCCGCCGAGCCAGATTGGTCAAAAGAAAGATTGTTTGATTGGGTCGAAGGTCGTCCGTTACGATCGCTCACAGGCTCCGGTTGGGGTGGCGGACAGGCAACTGGATTGTTGCTTCCAGCCAATCTAACCGTTGCTACTCATATTCTCAATACGCCCTTACAACCTGATCTGTCGGGCATCGTTCTAGCGTTTGAAGATGTGAGTGAAGCCCCTTATCGCATTGATCGAATGTTGACTCAGTGGCGATTATCGGGTGCATTTCAAAAAGTATGCGCGATCGCGTTGGGGCGTTTTAGTCAGTGCGATCCACCGAGCAACATTCCCAGCTTTACCACGAATGAAGTATTACACGATCGTCTCAGTGACTTAGGAATCCCGATCGTCTCTGATCTGCCTTTTGGTCACGATGGCGAAAATGCTGCTTTACCCGTTGGAGTTCCGGTTTTGTTAGATGGCGATCGCGGGATTCTCAGTTTTGATCCGTTGCGTTAGCGTTAACGATTCGCTTGTTTACATCCCGAATAGATTGATTTGCAACTCCCCAAATTCCTGCAAGCAAAACCCAGCCCAATGTATTAATCCGCGCATCAAACAGCGTGATATCCAAAAAACTAAACAGCGTACAGGCAGAGAATGCCGTCAAAAACGTGAAATAAATCAGTCGATCGCCCTTCATAATCCGCAGTGCTAACACTCCCTGAGCCATCACCCAACCCACCAAGCCATACAGCCACAACGCAGCAGGAATTCCCGCTTCAGCCGACATCATCAGCAACAGATTGTGCGGATGCCCCAGCCAGTAGTGCATCTGAGCATCATAGAGTTGCGTAAAATTTCGCAGCCCCCACCCCGTTAAAGGACGTTGTTGCGTGAGTGACCAGGCAAACTTCCATTGCGTCGATCGCAGTTGAGCAACGGGGCGATCTTGATACATCTGGTCATTCAGTCGCGCCCAAAAAAACGCTGGCACGACGACCCGACACCACGTTTGAAAAGGAAGCGGCGCAAAAGCGGCTCCTAGCATTACTCCGGCAACGGCTGCAACGATTCCAACAATCCAACGCCAGCCTTGATAGAGGGCAAAGGCGAGACAGGCAAGCAGCGCGATCGCCCACGCATTGCGAGAGTTAGTGAGAATCAGCGCGATCGCGTCGATCGTCATCACACTTCCCCAAAAATACCAGAGCCGAGTTTGGCGTTTAGCTTCAACCCACAGCCCCAACCCCAACACAAACACCATCACAAAATAGCTAGCCAACACATTGGCGTAGGTAAACACAGAAGCCATGCGTCCGGGAGGGTTACCCGTGGGTGCGATCGTCCATTCAATCAAGCCCCACAGCAGAGAAGGATGTCCGCCCCAGCTTAAATAGAGTTGCCCAAAGCCAATCAGCGTCACCGGAATCGAAGTCAAAACCAGAGTCCAGGCGATGCGCCGCAGTTGATCAGAAGTCTGAATCAAGCCCCCCAGAGCCGGAAACACGATGAAAAAGGGCAAAAAGTTAAACAGCCCCAGAAACGCATTCTCGCGGTCGAACGCAACGCAAGCGGTGATCCATAACCACACACCCAGCCCTGCAAATCCGAGACTAAGAGGCTGACGAATTAGGAATTTACCCTGCCGTCTCCAAATATCCAACGACGTGACCAGCAGCGCAACGCCGCCCAAAAAAGCGCTGAAAGGCAACAGAAACAACCCGATTTGAACGACGTTCCAGTGTCTTTGAAGCGCACGATCGGGGTGATCTTGAAGTCGAACGCCCAAAATCGTTCTCAAATCGCCTCAAAACACTCAGAGCGAGTTAAGCGAATCTGTGCCAATGCAAACACTGTCGGAATCACTCGACCGTAATTCGTAGAAATCGATCGCCACCCCAAATCAGCTAAAAACCACGCCCACATTGCCGAGCCAGCCACCGCAAACACCGTCCGAGCCGCTCCATATCGGGCTGCGCTCACCGCCATTCCATGCCGCGCCATTCGCATCGACACATAGTTTTGAAACTGAGTTGCCGCTACAACGCCTCCTTGAGCCAGGGTTTCTTTGGCGATTTGATAGCTGGCAAAATGCAGCGCAAACTGACGAGCCACGTGCTGCAACAGCATGGGTCGCACCAGCGAACTAATCGCGATCGCGCCGCCGCCCTTTAAGACTAGATTTAAGGGATCATTCTGCACCGGGAGCGGCAGTTGACTGGCAAGACTCGACTGCGAGACCGATCGCTGCACCCGTCGCGTCAAAACACTCTTTTCTGACGCGGGAAGCTGCTTCCAGGCGCGGTTGAGCAAGCTGAGAAAGATTTCGGCTTCTAAATCAGTGGTGGACATTGAGCCAGCGTAGGGCAGCTTCAAATAGCGACAGACTTGGATCAAAATCTGGCGATAGCTCACCTGACCCGTTTGGCGACGCAGCACCGTCACGCCATCAGCTCCCAAATAGCGAAAGCGATCGTCGATCGCATCGAGCCAATCTTCGCGATCTTGACTCTGCACCTCGATCGGGTTGGGCGTTCTGACGTAATCTAACGGGTTAAACTTGGGACGGAACAAAATTTCTGTCAAGTCCCGCAACTCGTCTTCCGTCGCTAACTCTAACGCGGTTCTCAGTTCGTCCACTCGTAGGCTCCTCTAGTGCAGGGTGATGGCAACCTCCCACATTCTACATAAAGGCAGGGGAGAGTTATTGATTCTTTCGATTATAGGAAACTCAAAACTCTTTTATCATGACCGATTCTCACTTTGATATTGCTGTAATTGGCGCAGGGGTAGCGGGTCTAACCTGTGCTCAGCAACTCCACCAGGCAGGCTATCGCGTCGTGGTGATTGAGAAATCTCGTGGAATGGGAGGGCGCTTGGCAACTCGACGGTTGCAGGGCACTCATGCCGATCATGGGGTGTGTTACTTAAAGCCCAAAGACGATCGCTTCAAAGCCCTAATTACAACGCTGCTCGATCGCTCGATTTTGCAACCTTGGACTGACACTATTTATGAACTCGATGCTGAAGGTCAACTAATCGCGCCTCCCGAAGCCAATCGCGGTTCGCGCTATGCCTCGCCGACTGGAATCTCGACGATCGCCAAGTTTCTCAGCACCGGATTAGCTATCCATCTCAATCAGCGAGTCGAAGCCATTCGTCCAATTCATCAAGGCTGGGAATTGCAGGTTGAGCTTGATGGAACACGATCGGGAATCACAGCAGCCGCGATTATCAGCGCAATTCCGGCTCCCCAAGCGGTGGCGCTGTTAGAATCTATTCCAGAAGGCGAAGAAGTCTTAACTCGGCTGCGATCGATTCAATTTTCGGCTTGCATTAGCGCGATCGCCGTCTACTCCCCACAAGACCTGTCAGCCATTCCCTGGAAAGGGGTGACCAGCATCCACGATCCAGAAATCGGATGGGTCGGGTTAGATAGCAGCAAGCAAAATTCACCGTCCCAGCCTGTCGTCGTTGTTCAAAGCACGGCTGCGTTTGCAAATCGTCATTTAGAAACCACTGACCTGCATCCGATCGGACAAGCACTCTTAAACAGAGCCGCTCAATTTCTAGAACCCTGGTTAGCGACTCCCGAAGTTCTGCAAGTTCATCGCTGGCGCTATGCGTTTCCGATCAATCCTTTGACCGAGCCGTTTTTGAGCGCAAATACGACTGCACCATTACTATTCACAGGCGATTGGTGTGGCGGAAATCGAGTCGAAAGCGCTTTCTTAGCAGGATCGTCAACCGCGAAGCAAATCAACAGCCAACTGCACGCCCGATCGCTGCCCGATCGCTTTTGGGAGACGATCGACTAACCATTAAAATTCCCCAAACCAGTGCGGCTTGGGGATGGGGTGAGATTCACTGATCTGCACATTCGAGGAGAGGGGCACAACCTGGTTGAACTCTCAGCCCGTCTAAAGATTTAGCGATTTGAACTTCAAATCTCTAGACATCAGCAGCGCCTTCATTGCCTCTGCCGCCTGCACCTTCTTGATCGCCTTCAGCATCATCCATACGGTTGCTGTCGTAGCGTCTTCCTCTGGTCATCCGACCCGTGTTGGTGCGCTTACGAAACTTACGAGCATAAGCCTGGTTGCGGAGAGCTTTTTCTTTTTTTTGGTTGCGGCGCTTAGCCATGTTTACCCCTTTGAGACATCTATTAGCGAATGGTGTAAATGACGATCGTAGTTTTTGAGAACTCGGTTTAGCTCTCAGAAAAAAGAGTTAGAGAATCACTCTAACATAATCTCGATGGTCATTCAGACTACAGGGTATCGCGAAATCGTGGATTTTTCTCACAGCCTGATCAAGTCTGCTGCGAGGGCGAGGGCATCTTCACGGGTTGTAATCTTGCCTTCTGCCCGTGCCAGTTGCAAAGCCGCCAATAGCTGCCCGATGCGAGGTCCTGCTACCAGGTTTAGGGCACTCATCAAATCCTGTCCGGTCAACAAAGGAGTCGGATGAGCAACCGGATCGTCTGCGTTTAAGAACCGTCGAATCAGCATTGAAATCGCTTCTAAAGGAGTTCCGGCGGCGATCGCTAAAATCGCCAACGCGGGAAACGTCGCCCCCACTTCCTTAAAGAAAAAATACTGGTCTGCCAACGTCCATTCCTCGATCGGACTGCCAGCATCAAATCGAGGCAACTCCTTCAGTGCAACGCTCACCGACTGAATCTCAGCCCGACTGTATTTTAATCGCCATAGCTGCGCCTCCGCCTGCTGGGGGTCAGACGCTAACAGGCTGGCTAACTTAGCGATCGTCAGCCAAGTCCGAGCCGACCCAGACGCTTTCGGTTCAGACTGACCCGCATTTGACGGTGACCCGCCCCGAATGCTCCGAGCTAGTTCGGTGGCAAATTCAGCCCAGGTTTCTTGGAAAATTACCGTAGTCTGATCGATCCCAAGCAGTCGCGCCAAACTTTGGGCATCGGCACTCGGAAACCAATCGTGCAGCAGCCCATCTTGCCAAGCTGCGTTTAGCCAAGACGTGCCGCGATCGCTGCTCAACAAATAGTTCAACTCGGACTGCACTCGCTCTGCCGCAATCTGCCGCAGTTTAGGAGCCAGTTGCCGAATCACCCGCTGAGTTTCTGGCTCTAACGAAAATCCTAGCTGGGCAGCCTGACGATACGCCCGTAGTAACCTTAACGGGTCTTCTGCCAGATTTTCTGCACACACCATGCGAAGCAGCCCGCGTTTGAGGTCGATGTGACCTTGAAGCGGGTCGAGCAGTTGAGCCGTGTGGGGGTTGTAAGCGATCGCGTTCACCGTGAAGTCTCGTCGCCGCAGATCGGCATCCAAACTAGCGCCGACCTGCTGGGCAAAATCTGCCGTTCCTTGCTCAAAGACCACTCGTGCAATTTGGCGATCGGCATCTAGCAAGACAAACCCGGCTCGATAGTGACGCGCGATCGCCTGAGCGGTTTCAACTGCACCCGTCGGCAGCACAAAATCTAAATCGAGATAGTCAGAAGGGCGATCGAGCAACGCATCGCGAACGGTTCCTCCGACTAGACAGGCAGAGGGTGGCAGCCAGTTGAGGCTAAAGGGCCAGGTTTCAGGAGATAGGGCAGAAGAGGCAACCAAAACGTCTTGCCAACAATCTAAACGGTGATTCAATGCAAACTCATCCCAAACACAATGCTTGCGAAACAACTTTGTGAAACAGAATCAGACTGCAACACGCTTTTATCCGACAGATCTTTAGTATGACGATTCAAGATTGAAGAAGGGTGAGCGTCTGGCAGAAATCCACTAATCTCGGACTCGATCGCGCAGACAAACTGATTGAGCACCGTCTCCCAAATGAGCGACATAAATCAACCTGAAAGCCCATGATCAATTCGTTCGCCTGAGTTAGAGTAACAGAAAAGCATCTCGATTCCCGATTCGTCTCTAAGAGTCAGAACGCCACTCTAATTTTTAGTGATCACAAAGAGATTGACCCCCATGTGTATTTGCGTAAACTGCCACTATGTAGACCGTTGCACCACCTACCACGCGGTCGAAGATCAGCACGAGCAGGCTCACCTAACCGAAACTCCAGATTTTGAGGCATCTGAGCCAACCATCAACGTCAACATTCGCGATCGCACTGACTACATTGAGATGGAGTGGGATGTGGTCGGCTGCCTGAGCTTTCAAAAAGAGCAAGGCAAGTGGGCAAAACTGCGCCCTGGAGAACTCGTCCCCACTTGACAATCTGGAGGAATGACACAAATCTTTAACTCATAAAAGTAATTAGATCTCAAAGGTTGGGAACAGTAGGGCGAAAATCAATACCTGTCCTCTACTAAACTCAGCTTAGATTTATGAGCCTTCCTTCTGCCAATCGTTCAGCGGTCTTTGCGATCGCGCTGACTGTTGGTTTTGCATCGTCTCTCGTCGGCATCTCATCCGCAGTTGCTCAAACTGAAGCTCCCGCGTCGATCACGGCTCCTCTTCCACTAGCGCCTCAGCCCCTTGAAGCGGCTAAAACTCAGCAAGAAGCTCAGAAATTCTATAGTCAAGGAGAAGGCAAAGCCAGAGCCGCAGATTATCGCGGCGCATTAGAAGACTATAACCAGGCGCTTCGACTTAATCCTGATTTTAGTCAGGGTTATGTGGCGCGAGGAGTGGCGCGATCGAATATCGGCGATCAGTCTGGTGCCCTCGAAGATTTCGATCAGGCGATTAGACTTAACCCTGCCGACGCGACCGCCTATGCTCAGAGAGGAACCACCCGCGTCAAGTTGGGCAACCCTGAAGAAGCGCTAGCAGACTTAGACAAAGCCCTAGAGTTAGATCCCAATTTAGCAGCAGCTTACGTGAATCGGGGCTATGTGCGATCGCAGGCTAACGATGCAGATAGCGCGATCGCTGATTTTGATCAAGCGCTGCGAATTCAGCCCAGCTATGCGCCTGCCTTACTGAATCGCGGGTTTGCCTATTTCACCAAGGGCGATCGTCAAGCCGCCATCAGTGACTTTAACCAAGCGATCAAACTTCAGCCCAATTACGCTGAGGCTTATATTAGTCGAGGCACCCTCAATTATGAGATTGGCGAAGAAGATGCAGCCGTCGAAGATTTCGGTCAAGCGATTCGTCTCAATCCCACTAATGGATCTGCTTACTACAATCGTGGGTTAGCCCACTCCAAACTCGGCAATCTAGAAGCCGCCCAAGCAGACTTTACAAAAGTGGTGCAACTCAACCCTGACAAGCCAGAAGTCTTTCTGCAACGGGGCATGGTCTACGCTGCGCTGGAAAATCCTCAAAGCGCGATCGCAGACTATAACCAAGCGCTCAAACTCAAGCCCGACTACGCCGAAGCGCTCAAAAGTCGGGGTGACTTGCTCACCGCAACCGGAGACAAACAAGGCGCACTCAAAGACTATGACCAAGCCGTGCAGGTGCGGTCTACCTTTGCGTCTGCTTATACAAGCCGCGCTGAAACTCGATCGCAGCTCGGCGATCGTCAGGGCGCAATCTCAGACTACAGTCAAGCCGTCAGCCTCAACGCCAACGATGCCACAGCTTTTGAGAAGCGGGGCAAAGCCAGAATGGAGATGGGCGACGAGAGAGGCGCGATCGCAGACTTTTCTCAAACGCTGCGCATTGATGCGAGTGTGGCAGATGCTTACTACAATCGCGGAGTCTTGCTCGCCAAGTTGGGCAACCGACCCGACGCGATCGCAGATTTGCGCCAAGCAGGTGAGCTTTATCTTCAACAGGGTCAAGCAGACGGCTATCGCAACACGATTAGCCAAATCAGTCAGTTAAAGAGCCGCTAGAATTAGTCGCTTACTGTCTTAGAGATCCCTAACTTCGATAAAGTAGATCTAACTGCGTCCTGTTGGTGAAGACCTTGAAACTTCACTAGCGGGGCGTTTATAGTTCGATCGAGGTAAGCACTGTCTTACAGGGGTGGGAGATGATTATTACTGCAATAACGGTGCTGGTTGCGCTGGGCATTCTCGGCTGGGGCTATTATCGCGCCAAACCGTTTGGCAAACTGGGCATTCTTGCCTGGTGGCAATCGGTTGTGTTGATGGCTCCCTGGCTATTTTTCTTTGGGTTGACCACGCTGGGTATCTATCTCAACCTGGTGGGCGTTTTGCTGCTGTTTGTTGCTTCTACCGGACTCTACATTCTCATTGGGCGCAGACTTCGGGCAGCAGGTCAAGAAGAGCTTGCTAAACGAGTGTCGGCAGTTGCCAGTGGAGATGACTTATTTTCTAAACTTGAGTCATCAGGTTCAGAGGCGGCGGAATTGTCTCCCGTCTTAGACCCCGCCGCAAAGCCTGACGTTCTCCCGATTCCCGCTGAAGATCTCAAGGCAATTCAGGGAATTTTTGGCATTGACACATTTTTCGCCACCGAAACCATTCCCTATCAGGAAGGCGCAATTTTTAAAGGCAACCTACGCGGCGAGGTAGAGCCAACCTTTGAGCGGTTATCTGTCAGCTTAAAAGAACGGCTCGACGATCGCTATCGCCTCTTCTTAGTCGAAAGTCAGGAAAACAGACCCGTAGTGGTGGTTTTGCCGAGCACTAACGATCCCAAGCCTGCGACGCTGACACAGAAACTTTTGGCAGGAGTATTGTTGATTGCGACGATCGCCACTTGCCTAGAGACTGCCGGACTTTTATTAGAATTTGACTTTTATAACTCACCAGAACGCTATCGAGAAGTGCTTCCGATCGGGCTAGGAATTCTCACGATTTTAGGCGTTCATGAACTGGGTCACTGGCTGCTGGCGCGTCGTCACAACGTCCGGTTAAGCTTTCCTTACTTCATTCCAACCTGGCAGATTGGCTCGTTTGGTGCCATCACTCGCTTTGAGTCACTGTTGCCCAGTCGATCGGCGCTGTTTGATATTGCATTTGCAGGTCCGGCGGCGGGTGGCATCGTGTCGTTAGCCATGCTGATTACAGGGTTGCTGCTCTCCCACGAAGGCAGCTTATTTAAGCTGCCAACTCAATTTTTTGAGGGGTCAATTCTCGTCGGAACCGTGGCGCGAGTGATTTTAGGAACGTCTCTTCAGCAAGCGATCGTAGACATTCACCCCCTCACCATCTTGGGCTGGGTTGGGCTGGTTCTCACCGCCATCAATCTTATGCCTGCGGGGCAACTCGACGGAGGCAGAATCGTGCAGGCGATCTATGGACGCAAAACGGCTGGACGAACGACTGCTGCCACGATCGTGGTCTTAGCGATCGCGTCTCTAGTTAACCCGCTGGCTCTCTATTGGGCGATCGTGATTTTAGTCTTGCAGCGCAACTTAGAGCGACCCAGCCTTAACGAGTTGTCAGAACCCGATGACACACGAGCCGCTTTAGGATTGCTTGCTCTATTTCTAATGGTGACGATCTTGCTGCCGCTAACTCCCAGTCTGGCGGGGCGGTTAGGGATTGGTGGATAGGCATACCACCCACATAAGGTCTATCGTATTTTTGCTGGATTTTGTTAACCATTTGCGAAGGTTAGTCAGAAATAAAGGATTCAGAATCATAATTATTAAGGGAGTTCTCTCTTGTCTTCCCTTTCATCTTCCTGAAACTATGTCAGACCTCCCCCCGATTCTGCTTCTCCTGGACCTGAGTGCGCTGCTGGTGGGTAAGCCCCGCGAGTGGCAAGAGTTTACCCGTCTGGGCAAAGGTTATGTCCCCCAGTCGGTTTATGAAGAAATTCAGGCGTTAAGGAACGTTGGAGTTGAGCGCAGTCATGAGCAAACGGCGAAAGAGTTTTGCCGCTTTTTTGCTGATAGTGATTGGCAACTCACCGGGGCGGGAGCCGTGCATCCCTTACTTCAGCCCAGTGACGGGCAGAACATCAGCAAACGTGCTCGACTTGCGCAAGCGGTCGCAGAATGCGCTTATGGGTTTGCCCGCAATAGCCCAGGACGGCTCGTTGTGTTGATTTCTAACGACCAATCCTTGCTAAATCGAATTCAGAGTTTGGGGGTAGCAAATCTATCTGGAGTGCCTGTATCAGCGGTGTTGATCTGGAGTCGGAGCGGTCGGAGACCTCCGATCGTTGCCCAACACCTGCAAGCCATGCGGTCAACCACCGTCACCGTCAGCGGAGTCATCACTCCGCGTCGAGTTCAGACCGATGCTCTCGCACCTACTCGAACGCCTTCTCAACCTGTCAAACAGCCTCAGCCAAGGTTGCGGGCAGTTCAGCCGCTCTACGATCGCCCCAGTCTATTGCATCAAATCACCTCTGGGATCTCTGCTCTCGTGGCGCTGACAATCGCGCTCAGCATTGCCTGGTATGTCGTCCAACCCAGAAGCTTCAATCAGTTTCTGCGAGCCAGAAATCTGCCGTCTCTTCCTGAGATTCCTTCGCAAAATTAGCCATCCTGGAACTTGCATTCTGATCTAAACCGTCTGAGACTGCATCCACTTCAGTCATCACGATTTATTTGCAATGTCTCCCAATCGTTCCGCTAAACTACTTGCCGCGATCGTCCTAATCAGTGCCTTATCGTTGGTCACTAGAGTTTCGATCGAAGGCACTAAGTCTGAAGTCGCGGCTAATCGCCTTTCTTTCCAGCGAGTGCGGCAGTTTGAGAAATTGGTGCGAACTCACGTTAAACCCTTCGATCGTCTCAGCTACCCTGCTAGTGAGGCAGAATCGCAGTGAGAGAGGTTTGAAACACGTCCTAAGCCCCCTGTTCTAAAGTAGCTGTGCAAGCAGCAGTCACGATCGATTTCAAGTCCCTTCAAATCCGTTAGTTTCACGGCAGTCAGGGGCACCTTGTGCTAGTTGTGAAGTGCCGAGAACTCTGCAAAGGAGTGAAGGATTGCATGGGACAAGAAACAAAACCTAAGCTCAAGTTGATGGTCGTAGACGATGAGCTAGATAACTTAGATTTGCTCTATCGGACGTTTCGACGTGATTTTGAGGTAGTTCAAGCAACGAGCGCGATCGCGGCTCTCAAAATTCTCGATCAGCAGGGCGAGATGGCAATCATCATCTCCGATCAGCGAATGCCCGAAATGCTGGGCACCGAATTTTTGAGCAAAACCGTCGATCGCTTTCCCGATACCATTCGGATTGTGTTGACTGGCTACACCGATGTCGAAGATCTCGTCGATGCCATCAACGATGGCAAGGTGTTCAAATACATCACTAAACCGTGGAAGCCTGCTCAGCTTCAAGTCGTTGTTGAGCAAGCGGCAGAAACCTATACCGTTCTAAAACAAAGAACTGCCGATTTGCAGCGTGCTCTCCGTCGAGAGTCGCTGTTTAACGCGGTCACCACCGCCATTCGCGAGTCTCTTGACTATCGCAGTATGCTGCAGACGATCGTCGAAACACTCGGACAAACCTTTGATGCGAGTTGCTGTGTGCTCCACCCAGTTGAGGGAAGCAGCATTGTGGCGCAATCTTCGCTCTACTGTTCACCCGACTGTGTGGCGATGAATGGCGATCGCGATCGTCAAGATCCAATCGTGCAAGCAGTGCTGCACACTCGCAAAACGCAGGTTAGTCAATCAGGCAAAGACGCTGCCATACGACTTGTGGTGCCGTTGGCTTATCAGCAAGAGTTGCTGGCGATTCTCTCATTTTATAGAGGCGGAGATCAGCAGACGGGCGCTGACTCGTCTCGCAGCCCCTGGTCAGAAGAAGACATTCAACTGCTAGAAGGGGTTGCCGAACAAGCGGCTCTGGCGATTTCTCAAGCAAAACTTTATCAATGCACTCAAACACAAGCCAAACAAATTCGGGCTGAGTTGGCGGTTGCTCGTCAGATTCAAAGCAACTTACTGCGGCAGTCGTTGCCTAAACTTGACACCGTTAAAGTTCAGGCGTGCTGTCACCCAGCACGAGAGGTCGGCGGAGACTTTTTTGAAGTCTATCAACATCCGCAGGGCGATGTCTGGCTAGCGGTCGGCGACGTGTCAGGAAAGGGCGTTCCGGCAGCGCTCTTTATGGCAAGTGCTATCTCAGTGCTGCGGCGAGAGCTTTCTCAAGAAACTCCTCCTGAGCCAAACGTGGTGATGCAGAACCTAAACAGCATCCTCTCTCAAGATCTGGTGAGCACAAACTGCTTTATCACCATGATTTTGGCGCGCTATTCACCGCTTACTAAGCAATTGATTTATGCCAATGCAGGACACATTTACCCGCTGGTTTGGGCAAAACAGATAGGAACCACTCCCGCAGAACAAGCGGCGGTGGAGCCAATCTATCTCAAGGTGCGCGGCGTACCTTTAGGAATCTTGCCTAACTGGAACGCGATCGCCGGAGACCTCACCCTCCATTCGGGAGAAGTGCTGCTGCTTACCAGCGATGGCATCACAGAAGCGACGATTCCTTCTCAAGATTTGAGTCAAACCCCTACACCAAACCCAGGAGAGGTTAATTCAATGCTTCAACAGTCAGGACTTTGGCAATTGCTTCTCCAAGAACGAGAATGCTTAGATCTAAATCACCTTTTAGCCAAGATTCAATCACACAATGCTGTTCAGGAAGATGACCAGACGATTTTGTCCCTGGAGGTTCTTTAAATATGAGAACTGAACTTCACATTCCCAGCACGTTAGAGTTTTTGAGCATTGCCGAAAACTGGCTGCTCGGCAGTTTAACAATCGAGCTAGGTGACCAAGTAGACTGGTCACGGCAGTCTGCTCGGCTGCGCTTGTCGTTAGTAGAAGCATACTCAAACGTCGTGCGACATGCTCACCGCGATCGTCCCAATCTCCCGGTGCTGATTCGCTTAGAGGTAAAAGACCGGGATCTGGTATTAGAAATCTGGGACTATGGGGAGGGCTATGACCTTTCGACCTACTTGGCTCCTTGTCCACAAGACAAGCAGGAAAGCGGCTATGGCTGGCTGATTTTGAATCGGCTGATGGATAGAGTGGAATACCGCCTGCAAGTCGATGGTCGTAATTGTCTAAAGCTAGAAGCGAATTTAGGACGTGCTTTAAACCTCCATGAAAGCCCAGGGAACCCTGGAGATGGTAAACTCCGCCCCTCTGTGTGACCGTTCTGCCTCACCAACGCGGGAACTTAACCGCCGCACGACCACGAGAAGACTGCGGGAACCTACCTTGTCATTGATAATCGTCGAGAATTCCCGCTTTGGTTGGCGGTGATAATCAGCGATCGTTCTCTTCAAAGCCGTGATTGTTATTATCCAATCCTTAATTCTCTGAACCCTGCCGCTCTTTTTTGAGATATTCAAACACGCTCTTATCGCCAATATCGGGCGGGATTGGCTGAATCACTTTACGGACTGCAAATACCACAAACAAAACTGCCCAGATTCCTAGCAAAGCCTGTTCCCACTGAGCCGATAGCAGACCTGTTAAATGTCCCAAAAGCAGAACAGGAATGAGAGGTGTGAGTAATTTTGTTTCTAAACGGTTAAAGCAAAATGCCTCTTTAAAGAAGATTCCGGTCAAAGCAGCAAAGCCAAAGCCGACTCCCAAAATAGTGAGCGGATGATTATAGACGTAGACCGCGAGCGGCTCGGAACTTTTGAGGGCAAACACGATCGACATGATGCCGCCGATCGCCCAAAATGCCTGAAGCGCTTGATGCAATGGCTTCAAATAAATGTGAATTGTGAACAAACTCACGCCCAAGCCTACCCAAAAAACCAGATAAAGCAGAGTCAGCCCATTGAGAACGATCGGGTCGCTGCCCTGCCAGAGAACCAGCCCAGTTGCGATCGCAAAACTCAAAGCGGCTACCAGCAATCCAGCTCGATAGACGACAACTCCTCGACGATCGTCCGAGTCAATCGTAAATTCTCCAAACTGTCCCTGATAAATCGCTCGATCGGGCATTTGTAGTTGAGTCATGGGGCAGAAGTGATTCACAGTTGCTTCTATCCTACTGCTCTTCTGCTTGCTGCGCTTCGTCTTCGAGAGTCTGAACCGCCACCAACCATTCCTCTTCCTAAATCTCAAATTCTTCTTCAGGAACATTGCCCATATCGAACGTTAACTGCAATGCCAGCAAGCGTTCGATGTCTGCTCATTCCTGAATTTGTTCGGCGATCCAGGCAAGTCCGGTGAAGGGGGCAAATAATAGGCGGAGCATCACAGGGTTTAGTTCAATCGTTCAAGACGATTTGTCTCTACATCTGGAATTTGAGATGGCTGGGTCTTGATGAGTTAATGGGTGTTTTAGAGATCCAGCGATTGCTGCGCGAAAAAGTCGTCGATCGCATCGTCGTAGATATGGCTCCGAGCGGTCACACGCTGAATCTTTTTGGCTTGATGGATTTTCTAGATCGATTCTTAGCAGCACTGGAACTCTTTCAAGAAAAGCACCAGGTTATTAGTCGGAATTTCTCGGAATTTCACAGGACACCATACCAGATGAAGCTAATCGCTTTTTGCTAGAGATGAAACTCGATCTCGCAGCCTGACGGCAGCTACTTCAAGATGAATCTCAAACCGCTTGCTTAGTGGTCACGATCGCTAAGTGGATGAGTCTTCTAGAAACCAAACGATTTACAGATGCTCTAAAAACGCTCCGAATTCCCTTTGGAGAATTGGTTATCAATCAAGTCTTGCCGACGACCAGCAATTTTAATCGATACGCCGAACAGCATCTCATTGCCAAATTTATTGATTTAGTCGAGTTGAAGCCAGCACTCATTTCAGCAACCCTCGGAGCCTGTCGGAAAGGCAACCCTCGATCGCTTAATGACTCAGACCCCTCACCTCAAATCGTCCTTGATAGCCCCTCAACCGATTTACCTCCCTGAGCCAATCTCGATCGGATTGAGTGACTTTATAACTCTCTGACCCCGTTAGAAATCGTCGGCGCTATCTCGTAACAATCGGTGCAAGCCAGAGGGCTTAATTTCAGCAAGTCTTTTCCCAGATCGAGCGATTGTCTCCCTACCTATGTTGCCCCGCTCATCCCCCCTATCAGAGCAGATTGCAGGTGCTGCTCGTCTGCTGTTTGCTGGAGATAGCCGTCTGTGAAGAGTCGCGATCGCGTCGTGTTTTAAGAAACATAAGGAAACTCTTCTAAAAAGCTTGTGAGAATCCTTTACAAAACTTAAGTTTTCTGCTAATGTTTAGACATGGGACGGGAAACCGCCCTGTATCCTATCCATTTCAAGCCATTATAACTTTATGACCACCACTCTTCAAAGACGCGAAAGCGCCAACCTC
>Ga0209724_1000682_pt1 | contig 32241 bp, 32 predicted proteins | sample grotaG_FD_184143 | JGI IMG/M metagenome (GOLD analysis project Ga0209724, IMG submission 184143) | Glacier valley bacterial and archeal communities from Borup Fiord, Nunavut, Canada, to study Microbial Dark Matter (Phase II) -... | ecosystem: Environmental > Aquatic > Freshwater > Ice > Glacier ... | reverse complement strand
GAACGATCGCGCTTTGAAGAGCAGCGAGAGCTTCGCTACACAGAGTATTTGCGCCTCTAGCGTCGTCTTTCCCTACGCCACCCCAAAGCCTGTATGCGATCGCACCCCTGGAGCCTGAAACCCCAGCACAATATCCTGACTGGGCACCCCCATCGCCATCAAATCATGGGCAACCTGCCGTTCGGTCATATTCTGTTGCAGCCAAATCTTGCCATCCCGAATATCGAGATGCAACACACAGCCATACACCCGGCGATATCCATCCCATCCCACATTCATTGCTTGATAATGATCCTGTTGCGTATCAAACACCGTATACGATTCAATCTCACCATTCGCGATCGGCGTTGAGACATACTCACTCAGATACGCCTGAATCAGTTGTCGATAGCGTTCTATAGTGTGATCCATTTCACAATCACCTCTTGGTCTGGGTTATAAATCAGTCGGCTAATTTGATAGCGCTCCACCGAAATTTGCGCGAATTCTCGCTGAAAAAAAGACTCATGCACCGCAATTGGAATCGCCAAATATAGCAGTCGATCGGGGTCTTTCAGTTCTAGAGCAAGACGATAGTTGAGAAACTGCCCCAATGCAGCATGGTAATCCGTCAATGGAGAATCTCCCAAAAACGTCTTAATCTCAACTGCGATTTTTTCCTCTGCACGCTCGGCAGCCAGGAGCCGTTCTGCACCCAAGTCAATTTCAAACTTCGTCCCTCCTACATCCAGCTTGAATGGATCAGTCACAATCCACTGTTCCTTCTGTAACCCAATCTTTACTGCCTCATGAAACAGATCTTTTGCTGCCATGCTCTCTTCTCTGACGGTAGTCTCGCTGACCGAGTATTCGTATCTCTAGTTTACTCAGAGACGCAACTGCTCCAGAGGACGATCGCCAGCAACGCGCCAGAATCTTTTAGGGACAGACCTCGATTTGCGTTGCAGGATCTTTAATAATTAACCGATAACTCATGTCTCAAACGGCTCAGATGACTCAGCTCCAGGAGCCTTCAGCACCGACGATCGCAACCCTGCCCAAAATTCTGGAGTCACTTCCTCATTGCCCTCCTGCACCTGGAGGACGGTTGGGGTTCCAGGATGGCGACCTTACCCGTATGACTATCAAACTGTCAAGGTTCTAATGTTCCTTGCGGGTAATCCTCCATCCATTTCAGGATTTAGTTTGTGGACTAATCTGCCATCTCCACGCAATGAGGCTTGATAGATTCTCTTTTGGAGCTTGAAAACTTTCACCTCTAGCTTTGCGCCAGTGGATCGTTTCCCATTCATACCTAATCGGTACTAACGACTGGCTCGTGACATTTTCACTCTACTCATGGACTCCATCTTTCAACTTTCAGTGGCTACGTCTGCCTATCCTTCCAACTTGCTGCATCCGGTTGACACCTGCTCAGGGCTATCTGAGATCTTGCACCTAAACTAAAACTCTCTCGTTTCTGGCATTCACGGGCGGGACAGAACCGCAGCGAATAGACTGGTGCAAGATCTGAGCTATCGACCTTTGCTTGAGAGCAAGCGAGGGGTTTCTTCGGGTGTCGCTTGGTGAGAAATCTCCGCCCCTTTGGGACGAAGAGGATGTCAAGACCCAGATTATTCTCTCAGGTCTGAGGTGCTCAATGTCTTAAAAAGGGGGACATGAGTTTTAAGGTGCATGTTGCGTAAACTTAGTACAAGAGTGTCCAGATTTCGTCATTTATCCCTGAATTAAGTATTCATTCAACGAAGAAAGCATCTAAGTAGTCTCACGAAGCTGCGACGTTGCAAATCTTCAAGATTTGTTTGTTAGTCTTATTCAACGGCGAGGATGGGGAGATGTTGGCGCAAGATACCACATTCTGTTTTGGGTTACCTGGTAACAAGACGACGATCGAGGTTTCTCTAGACAATCTACGAACGGTTCTCGGTCAAATCGAGGCAGAGCTATATCGCAGCGAAGTCTATCGTCGAGCGATCGACACGGCGCAGAAAACGGCAGCAGAGGGCACAACAAGCGCTCAGTTTTTGATAAAAGCGATCGGGAGAGAGGCGATTCGTTTGACGCTGCGACACTTTGTTCGACAGAGCGAAGCAGAGGCTGAAACCAAAGAAATTCAGGAAGCAGAACAGGAGCTAGATGAATTTCCGGTAGCCGCTTTTTCGCGTGCTTTGGGTTCTCACTCGTCTAACATGGCGGAGTTTCCTACCAACACGATCGTCAAGGCGGTGCAAGATCGTTCTGAGACAGTTGCTCATACGATTGCGAGTCGAGTCAGCTCAATTAAAGAGCAAACGTCTGCTAAATTTACTCTTCAAAAAGGGCGTAGAAAGGTCTCAGCCGCAGAATTAGCTGAGCAAGCGGTTCAAGAACGAGACGATCAGTTGCAGATGTTGGGTGAGCAGATTAAACGGGCACGGCTGGCTCGATCGATGTCGCTTGCACAACTGCACAGCAAAACTCTCGTACCTGTGCATCAAATTCAAGCCTTAGAAGCCGGACACGGTGCTCACCTCCCTGAAGACATTTATCTCCGGGGGTTTGTTCAGCGCATTTGCAAGGCTTTAGAGATAGACAGCTCTAGCTTATTGGCATCGCTTTCTAAGCCTGATCCTGAAAAAGCGATTTTGCCGACCTGGTATCATCCGCCGACCAAAGCGATCGGCATTCGAGGACTTGCCGTTCAGCCTGTGCATTTGTATGTTGGCTATGCTGCTTTGATGGCAGGAGGGCTGTTTTGGCTGTCTCGACAATCGGCTCCACCTGCTGCTCCTGGCGCTCTTGACCTGGATTCTTCTCAAATCACTCCCTCTTCTAAAACGCACTCGCAGCCGTCAGATGCCAAGGTGAGCATCTCACCTCCAGAAACATTTCACCCCTGATATTGCACTCGATAGATGCGGTTGTTGGCTTCTTCGGTGATCAGCAAACTGCCGTCAGGGAGCGTTAACAGTCCGACGGGTCTGCCCCAAGTGGTGGGCACCGTTGGATCGGTGAGAAATCCTGTCAAGAAGTCTTCGTAATATCCCTGCGATCGTCCTTCGGCGTTGAAGGGCACGAAGACAACTTTGTAGCCTGTGCCTTGACTGCGGTTCCAGGAGCCTCGAAAGGCGACGAAAGCGCCGTTCCGATACTTTGCTGGGAAGGTGTTGCCGTTGTAGAATCGCAGCCCTAACGCGGCAGAATGGGCTTCAAACAACACGTCAGGGGTGCGAGTTTTGGCAACCAAGTCGGGGCGGAGACTTTTGCCATTTTGTGTGAGGCGGGGGTCAAGTCGATCGCGGCTCAAATAGGCATAGGGCCAGCCATAAAACTCGCCCGATCGCAGTCGCGTCAAATAGTCTGGCACTAAGCTATCGCCTAATCCATCTCGCTCGTTGATGGTGGCGTAAAGTTCGCCTGTGCGGGGGTGAAAGTCTAGCCCGACGGGATTGCGGACACCGGAGACGAACGTTTGACGACCCGATCCGTCTAAGTTCATCACCTGCACCGAAGCGCGAGGCGAAGGTTCTTCACTGGCGTTAGTGCCAGACCCGATCGAGACATACAGTTTTTTCCCGTCGGGCGCGGTGACGACGTTGCGCGTCCAGTGGTTGTTATATCCGTCTGCTGGCAGTTTGGCGATTTGCTGACCTGTGCCTATAATTTGCCCTTGCCCTTGCTGATAAGGGAAACGCAGCACTGCGTCGGTGTTGCCTAGAAAAAAAGAATTTCCTGCAAATGCCATACCAAATGGCTGATTAAGTCCATTGTTAGGGGTGGCGAAAGTTTCTTTGACATCTGCAACGCCATCGCCGTTTGTGTCGCGCAACCGTCGGATTCGATTCTGGCGCGTCTCGGTTACTAGCACATCTCCATCAGGAGTCAACGCCAACCAGCGAGGACGATCTAACCCTTCTGCATAGACGTTGATGACAAAACCTGCTGGCACTTGCAGCACTGGGTTTTGAGGAATCGCTATGACTTTGGGAGACTTAGAAGCGCTCTCACTGGCGTAGGGCGGCGGAAGCTGGTTGAGGGCAATCCGAATCGGCTGGGGTGACAGAGGTTCGGTTTTAACCACTTGAGCAGGGCGAGGCGTTGATTGCTGAGGAGAGCCTACTTGCGGGGGTGCGGTTTGACTACGGATAGCAGAGTCACAGGCTGATAGAGTTGCCAATATCGGCAACAGCAACGAAGGTAAATAACGCATCAAGATTTTCGTGAAGACGGTTTTAAGCAGGATGTTGACCGATGAAGGATAGCGCTTGATCTGAAGGATTCCTGAGAAGTCATCTGCTAATTTAGTTAAGTTGAGTGCGATCGCGCACCTCTCTCAAGTTGTAACCCTTCCCTCGATTCATGCCACGCCAAATTATTTTAGTCACTGGACCGGCTCGATCGGGCAAAAGCGAATGGGCAGAATGTTTAGCCACTCAGTCCGGTAAATCGGTTGTGTATGTCGCGACTTCTCAGGTAGATCCCGCCGATCGAGAGTGGCAAGCCCGCATCGAAACGCATTGTCTCCGTCGCCCGTCTGATTGGACAACGCTGCACGTTCCGATCGAGCTATCCGCGACTCTGCGATCGGCAACCCCTGCGGATTGTCTGCTCGTAGATTCGTTAGGAACGTGGCTGGCAAACCTGCTAGAAGACGATGAGGCGACCTGGCAAGAAACCCTGCGAGTCTTGCTGCAAAGTCTTATAGATGCTTCGGCAGATGTGATTTTGGTTGCAGAAGAGGCGGGTTGGGGCGTTGTGCCTGCTTACCCAATTGGACGCACCTTTCGCGATCGGTTGGGAATGCTGACTCGGCAGGTGGGCGCGATCGCGAGTCCGGTTTATCTCGTCACTGGAGGACACGCCCTGAATCTAAGTCAAATCGGAACGCCATTACCTTAAAGGGTTTACTCACACCTTGGCAGGCACACCTTTGGCGATTCGACGGGGAACTTCGTAAGTCCAAAAGTCAGACGCGAGTTGGGTGTTGGGGAAGATCGAACGGGCTTCTTCTAACAGGTTTCTTAGCTCGATCGAGTTGCCTGGCGCATAGCGAGGGCTGAAGTGCGTCATGATTAACTGCTTGACGTGCGCGGTCAACGCGACTTGAGCCGCCATTGTCGAAGTTGAGTGCAGTCGCTGATAGGCTAACTCTGCATCTTGGTGGGCAAAGGTGGCTTCATGAATCAGCACATCTGCATCGTGAGCCAGTTCGATCGCGTTCTCGCAATAGACCGTATCAGTGCAGTACACCACTTTGCGACCCACTTCTATTTGACCGCACAACTCTGCACCATTGATTTTTTGCCCATCAGGAAGCGTGACCCATTCTCCGCGCTTTAACTGACCATAAAGTGGACCCGATGGAATTCCCAAAGCTTTAGCTTTCTCGACATCAAAATGCCCCGGACGGTCTCTTTCAGTGATGCGATAGCCAAAAGCAGGAACGCGATGTTTTAGTGGGGCGCAACTCACCGAAAACTCTTCATCTTCAAACACTACGCCCGGTTTGACCGTGTGCACCTTGACCGGATAGGAGAAATGAGTTTGAGAATAGCGGCTACATGCCCTTAGATACTCGTCTAAGTCAGGCGGACCGTAGATATCAATGCGCTCCGGGTTTCCGGCTAGACCGCAGCTTGCAAGTAACCCCATCAAGCCAAACGTGTGGTCGCCGTGCATGTGAGTGACAAAAATGCGGCGAATCTGACTCACTCGTAAATCACTGCGAAGCAGTTGGTGCTGAGTGCCCTCCCCACAGTCAAATAGCCAGACTTCTGCTCGCTGAGGAAGCCGGAGGGCAACTGCGGAGACATTGCGCGATCGCGTCGGCACACCAGAGCTAGTTCCTAAAAACGTAATCTGCAAGGCTTCATTAACCTAATTTTTTGCGATGAGTCACTTCATCTCATGGTACTTCGTCTGTCGATCGTTGGGGTGTAACCCAGGGAACTTAGCGCCAAAATCAAGGTCGATAAAAGCTGTAACGAGAGTAATTAAGAACTTTTCTAGGCTGAACATTAAATTTTATAAATCGCTGTGACGCTACATCCAGAGTCAGTATCCGAGAATGCTGACTTTCTGACTCTAATTACGGAACTTCTGACCTACTTCTCTTAATCGGTTAAGAAATCCTAGTAGCGCGACCCTCGGCAAATTCGCCTATATTAAGCAACGTTAGCAATTTGATCTCACCGCAAATCGCTCCAGATTTAGCACTGCCAGCGCTGAGATCTGTAATAGTTGAACCTACAAGGACTTGTCAGAACATGCTATCTCCCTCGCTCCTCTCATTTCTGTTGTCTAAACTAAAATTCACGACAGGACGGGGCTGGTGGCTCACCGCTCTGATTTGGATCGTGACGATCGCTCCTGCATCAGCAGCCCTCGATCTGCGAGTTTTAATCAAACAAGGAGTCGGACAAGTCAACGTCGGTAGCTCGACTAATGCCGCGATCAAAGATTCGTCTGGGCGTTCTCTGGGTGTTATTCAGGGCATGAACGGCTTTGCGGCTCAGGTATCGGGGGGAGGAGTCGCGATTAACAACTGGAGATCAGGCGGACTCTGGATCGAGCCAACAGGCGATGGCGTAGTGTGGATTGGCGATCGCTGGTATCGCGGTCGCGCCTATCTTGCCCCTGCTAAACAAGGACTCACGGTGGTCAACTATGTTGATCTAGAGCAATATCTTTACAGCGTTTTGGGCGGCGAGATGAATGGCAATTGGCCTCAAGAAGCACTCAAAGCTCAGGCAGTGGTCGCCCGTTCTTATGCGCTTCACAAACGCCAAAATTCAGCCAACGCCGTCTATGACTTGGGCGACACCACAAAGTGGCAGGTTTATCGCGGCGTGCAGGATGAGTCGAGCGGCACTCAGATGGCGGTGAATGCAACCGCTGGACAGGTTCTCACTTATAACCAGCAAATTGTTGAAGCAGTCTTTCACTCGTCGTCGGGCGGCTGCACTGAGAACGTCGAAGATGTCTGGATGCAGCCGTTGCCGTATCTACGATCGGTCAAAGATAACTATGATCAAGGCGCTCCTGTCTATCGGTGGAGCAAATCTGTGAGCCAGAGTCAGTTAAGTAGCATTGCGCCAGGAGTGGGTCGAGTTCGTGAGGCGAAAATTGAGCAAGGCACACGGTCTTGTAGGCGAGTCGTCACAATGAGACTGACAGGTGATAAAGGAAGCACCACCATTAGTGGAGAGAAGCTGCAATCTGCTCTCGGCTTAAAAAGCACCTTTTTCTCGATTGCTCCTCAAGCCAATCAGGTTGCCTCTAAGAGCAATAATCCACCAGAACCCAGTTTCATCGTGATTGGGTATGGCTTTGGTCACGGGCTAGGCATGAGTCAGTGGGGCGCATACAGCATGGCACAGCAAGGCTTAAACTATCAGCAAATTATGGGGCATTACTACACGGGCGTGACGCTTGCCAAAATCGAGGTGAAGTAACCTTCGTTCAGGTTCCCCACCCTTGAGTAGGGTCGATTAGCGCTTGCTTGCCAAACTGAATGCCCGAAACGATTTAGCTTGTTCTTCGATTCGGCAGGCAAGACGATCGCAGACCAAATTGCAAAGCTCAAAGGTCAACTCATCGTCAACACTGTAATAAGCCAGAGTGCCTTTGCTGCGACGGGTCAAAATTCCAGCTTGCAGCATCACCTTCAGGTGTTTTGAGACATTTGCCTGACTCGTATCCATCACGTCAACTAAATCCTGAACGCATTTCTCACCATCTCGCAGCAGATTGAGAATTCGGAGGCGCATCGGCTCACCTAAGACACTAAAGTAGTCAGCGACCTGCTGAACGACTTCTTGAGGAACAGGCTTTGCAGTTTTCATGTCAATTGCAGGCAGACTATCTGGGGATCACCAGATCTTATCGACTAGAGTTCTCTATCGCAATAGAGTAATCATTCACAGACGTGAGCTTCGCAGAAACTTCACACAGTTTTGTCACGATTTCCTCAAACGATCGCGCTGGGCACACGCATTTTTCCTCCCCTGTCCCTTCTAAAGTGAGAGTCTTAATCTAATCTTCCAGGCTATCTTTGGGGGATCAAGCTACCGTGATGGTAATTGTCAGCCCCAGCATACACAGAGTTAGCAGAGAGTCTTATGGCACAAAGTTTTGGCGTAATCGGTCTTGCAGTGATGGGCGAAAACCTGGCGCTGAACGTGGAGCGCAATGGCTTTCCCGTTTCTGTCTACAACCGTTCCCGTGAGAAGACTGACGCATTTATGGAACAACGGGCGCAGGGTAAAAATGTAGTGGCGACTTATACGATCGGAGAGTTTGTCGCGTCTCTAGAACGTCCTCGTAAAATTTTGATCATGGTAAAAGCGGGTGCCCCCGTGGATGCAGTGATCGAGCAACTGACTCCCCTTCTCGACGAAGGCGACATCCTGATCGATGGAGGCAACTCCCTGTTTACTGACACCGCCCGTCGCGCTCGTCACCTCGAAGAAGCCAAGTTTACGTTCATCGGCATGGGCGTGAGCGGAGGTGAAGAAGGCGCGCTCAACGGTCCGAGTTTGATGCCCGGAGGCACTAAAAAGGCTTACGAATATCTAGAGCCGATTTTGACTAAGATTGCGGCTCAGGTTGACGATGGAGCCTGCGTCACCTACATCGGTCCGGGTGGAGCGGGTCACTATGTCAAAATGGTGCACAACGGCATTGAGTATGGCGATATGCAACTGATTGCAGAAGCCTATGATCTGCTCAAAAACATTGTTGGCTTAAATCACGACGAGTTACACGACGTTTTCACTCAGTGGAACACCACCGACGAACTCAATTCTTATCTGATTGAGATTACGGCGGATATTTTCACGAGGATTGATCCCGATACGGGGCACCCGATCGTGGAGCTAATCCTCGATGCTGCTGGACAAAAAGGCACCGGACGCTGGACGGTGATTGACTCGCTCGAACAGGGGGTTGCGATCCCGACGATTATTGCAGCGATCACGGCTCGCATTATGTCGTCTTATAAGACTGAGCGGGTGGAGGCTTCTAAGTCTTTAGCGGGTCCGATCGCTCAGTTTACAGGAGACAAAAAGGCGTTTATTGACAGGGTGCGCGATGCGCTTTATTGCTCCAAAATGTGTTCTTACGCGCAGGGGATGGCGTTGCTGAGTGCGGCTTCTAAGACGTATGGCTATGCCCTCAACTTGAGCGAATGTGCCCGGATTTGGAAGGGTGGCTGCATCATTCGTGCCAGATTCCTGGACAAAATCAAGAATGCTTTTAACGAAGATCCTGATCTGCCAAACCTGCTGTTATCGACTGAATTTAAGCAGACCATTCTAGACAAGCAAGAATCTTGGCGAGAAGTGGTTTCACAAGCGGCGAAGATGGGGATCGCGGTTCCTGCTTTTAGCGCATCGCTGGATTATTTTGATAGCTATCGGCGCGATCGGCTGCCTCAAAATCTCACTCAGGCACAGCGCGACTATTTTGGCGCTCACACCTATTTGCGAACCGATAAAGAAGGCGTTTTTCACACCGATTGGAGCGATATCGCATCGGCAAATGTCTCGACTCCTCGGAAGCTAACTGCCGATGAGCCAGCCGCCAAGGTTGAAGATGTGCAAGTCAAAGAAGTGCAAACCAAGAGCTAATTAAGCTTTGGGTTTAACGGCTTCGTAGCCAAATTACTTACGAACAAGGGTGCAATACAATGCGCCCTTTTTTAGGGATTTTTGCGAGTAGACTAACCTCAGACTTCAACTGAGTTATCAAGTTCGCGCTTGCCACGCTTTTGGATTTCCTCGACCGTGAAGAACCGCTAATACAATGACTCGATCGAGTGCAATCCGGTAGTAAACAGCATACGGAAAACGATGCACCACTGCTCGACGCACATCGCGATGAATGATCGTATACAACTCAGGCATTTGACAAATTCGATTGATCATTTCATCAACGCAGTCTATGAAATCGTCTCCAAGCCCAAGTTGCTGCCCTTCATACCATTGGTAAGCTTCGTTCAACTCCTCACGAACTTCGGGACGAAATATCAACACGAAGCTCATGGCTGCCCTTTAATCGACGCTTTGATCTCTTCCCAAGTCATTACCTGAGTAGGATTGGCATCATAAGCAGTGATTCTGCGATCGAGTTCTTGCTGCTGGTCTTGAGTGAGGTCAGGATGAGCTTGCTCTGCGGCGATGCTATCCCAAATTGCTTGAACTAGATTAATTCGATCGTCGATGCTCAAAGCCGTGATCTGATCTAAAGTTGCCGCGATATCCATAAAATCATCTCAACTTGAGAGGTGTCTTTCACTATAACAAACGAGACTTTGCCTGCCAGAATGCATAGCTCAGTCGGCAGTCTGAGACACCGGATGACGGCTCCGAGTTTGGGTTGCAGAACGCTGAAGCGCGATCGGAGTCGCGATCGCCTGCACCTTACTTTCAGGAAGGCTACGAATAATGTCGAGAGACTGCAATCCTTCAAGCACAGCATCTCGGACGATCGGGTCTTCTTCTCGACTCAGCATGACGCGCAAATAATCTGCCATTTGACGTTTTTGGGCACGATCGCTCTGTTGCTCGATCGTGTCTGTCATTCGGCGCACAGCAATCAACCGCTTAAGCGGGTCTCCATTGGTTAAGTCATCTAAAGTTTGGTTAAAGCGAGTGGTGGGGAGGCTTTCTTGACGGTTGAGCATTTGCCAGATCAAAAAGCCCAAGGTTCCGATCGTGGCGGTTTGCTGCAAGATCATTCCGGTCGCAATCCAGGGACTGCCGACTTCAGCCCAGAGAGAGGCGGCTAGATAAATCCCAAAGGTTGCTGCACTGCCACTCGCTACAGCTAACAGAAAGGGCTGATTCCAGCCTTGCAAAAACTTCTGCACGTCTGACCAGGGAGCTTTCCAATTGCCGTCTTGACTCAGGTAAACCAGCATCATTACCGCAATTCCGGCTCCGGTTGCCACGACCAAGCGACCGTTCCAAAACAGCAGCCCGATCGTGCCTCCCGTGATGAGAAGCCAGCCGCCGGGTGCCGACAAATGGCGCAACGAAAACGATTTAAAGCCACGATCGCGGTCTGTAGAATTTGATTGCATGAGACTGACCAGATTTAGCCACTGAGAACGGAGACTATGCAACGGTTTGACCTATGTAAAGCACTCCGCTAATAGAATAGCTGGTTCAATCGGAAAAGGATAAGCAATCTTAAGCTGGATTGACGATCTCACCCATAAATAAAATTTCGCCCGTTTTGTTGTCTCGAATCGCGCAGAAAAAAGGACGATCGACCGTCATCGAAAATGGTGCAACCTCCATTTGAGCAGATGTGGCGCGAATCCCGATCGAGGTGACGGCGGCGGCTTCGGTGCCTTCTTCGTTCACTTCGACAAAGGTTTTGTGTTTGACTTCATCAATGCGAGTTGAAGTTTCGCTGAGATTGGAAAAATCTGCTTTTAAGGGGTCGAACGCGATGCCCATTCCCAAGGCTGAGAGCGATTTTTTAAGTTGGATTTCATACTCCATTTTGAAGCGCGGAAGTTGAATCGAGCCTTCTCGCTTACTGAAAGTTTTCATCCAGGTTTGCCAATTTTCAGCCGTCAGCGTTTTTTGAAAGTCTGCAAGATTGGAGTTTGGCTTTGGTAGGAATACATATAAACTGGTGCGCCCTTTGCCGTAGGGGAGACTCACCGCTTGAAACTGCTGATTTTCGGTGTAGCGATAATCGCCTCTTTGCGACATCATCGGGTGCTGTTTTTGGCGACCATCTGCTAGGGTGAACGGCTGATCAGCGGTCTGGCTCTTATCAAACTCATTCATCCATTTGCCTTTGAAATAGATGGCGTTGATCAAAAACATCACCTGATCGGCATCAATATCATCGACGATCTCGCTAATTTTGCCCTGCGTATTTTTTTTCACCCAGCCGTTAATTTGAGTAGGGGCTGACGGGTCGGCAAAGTCGAGTGATGTCACTTCGGCGGCGTAAAACGCTTGATTTCGTTGAATAAATTCTGGCTTGAAGTCAACGCCCTTTCTTGCCCAAAGCGAATTGGCGATCGTCAACTGCACGGCTGGGTCACTGCTTTCGAGACTGGTTTTGAGATTGGCGTTTGATTGATTGATGTCTGACAGGCTCATTCCCTGCATTTCCAGCGCTTTAGCGATCGCTTGCTGGGTCTCACCTTTGGCACCGTTATACGCCATAGAAAGCGCGATCGCGACACTCGAAGGCGACACAAACACATTCTTTTTGCCGTCTTGCTTAAGAATTTCTGAGAACAGTTTGAAGCTAAAACGAGTATTCGCCTCGACAAGCTTGGAATTGACCACGATTTTAAGGGCAGCGGGTTTTGTAGTGGTCTGAGACGGCTTCGGATTTAAGTTTGAGCTTGCCGCACCTGAGCAGCTAACTGACGTTAAAGTGACGATCGCGGCTAAGAGTGCGATGCTAATTCGGGCGAATAAAAATTTGCTCATCGTGACGTTCTACCAAATATCTTCTCTCTACTCGCTACGCTAGTGCATCTACAATTTCCGGTCAGGTTTGTTACGGTTTTGGTGACGCACAACACGCGAGAATTTGAGCGGATTGAGGAGTTGCAGATTGAGGACTGGGAGACGAGAATTTGAGTGTGAGCTTTGGCATCTCCAACTCTGCAAAAAATGCGATCGCTCATCGCCTCAAGTGAAATCCAGGTAAAAGACGGCTTCACACAAACAAAAAAGGGGACTAGCCTGCAATTGCCGCCTGACCCCTTCTGCCGATTCCTCTAGAGAGGAGAACACTACAGAGCACTATAGAATTAGTTGAGAACTATTGTCAATATTATTGCAAGTAAATCTCAACAGACTTTTAGAGAAGTCCTGTTCACCAGAGTTAGTAGAATCTTTTTACCTGCAACCTGCCGAGATTACCTGAAACAGAGACAGGAAGAGAGTATGATGGTTCAAACTTTTGACCTGCTGAGGGTGCTCGATCGCTTATGACTCTTCAACTGCGTGTCTACGTTCCGCCTCATCCCCTGATCAAACACTGGTTGGGCGTAGCCCGTGATGCGGCGACTCCTTCCGCGCTCTTTCGCAGCGCTATGACTGAGTTGGGGCGATGGCTCACCTACGAGGCGATTCGTGAATGGCTTCCGACGGTTGAAACCACGATCGAGACTCCGCTGTCACCTTGTCCCGCGACGTTTATTAATCCCGAAGTGCCGATCGTGGTGGTTCCGATTCTTCGCGCCGGACTCGCCCTGCTGGATGGAGCGCAAGGGATTCTGCCTTTAGCCTCGATTTATCACCTTGGACTTGTGCGAAATGAGGAAACTTTAGAGGCGAGTTGCTACCTCAATCGTCTTCCTGACCAAATCAGTCCGCAAACCCATGTGTTGATTACCGACCCAATGCTGGCGACGGGAGGAACCACGATCGCCGCGATGGAAGAATTGACCAAACGAGGGGTCGATCCCGCACTGGTGAGAATTGTGGCAGTTGTGGCGGCACCTCCAGCCCTGCAAAAGCTGAGTGTTGCCTATCCCAGCTTGAATATTTATACGGCGGCGATCGACGAAGGGCTAAACGAAAAAGGCTTCATCGTTCCAGGGTTGGGCGATGCGGGCGATCGCACGTTCGGCACCTAATTCTGAGGTGAATCGAGTTATCGTTTTGATCGAACGGCGTTAAGCTGGAAGTGAGACTCAGTTAAAGTGAGCATGATGAGTGATGAGTCAACAAGATAATTTTTCTGGCGGTTTTGTTTTGGGCGCGATCGTGGGCAGTGTGATTGGAGGCGTATTAGGATCTCTATTGACGGCTCAACGGCTTGAAGGTGCGACCGAAGAATCCCTGTTAAAGCCTGAAGACGGTAAAAAGAAGCGATCGCTTCGTGGCGCGACCGAGCAGAATATGGAGCTGTCTCGACGCAGCCTAGAAGACAAGATTGCTCAACTCAATGATGCGATCGACGATGTGCGACACCAGCTAGGCAACGTGAATGGACGGGCAACTGAGAGCGATCGAGAACGGTCATTCACCGAGGAGCCAGAGCGTTAGAATGCTCTGTGAGAGCGATCTCAACCATGCGAATATCGCTTAAACTATCTGCAAATCATAAAACTCACTAGACTCTAACAAGGAATCCGCAACTCTATGAACCCTTTGCAACTGCTCATCAGCACTATTAGCGGCTTTGTCGGCATTTATCTGGTGCTGCTATTTATTCGGATCTTGCTCAGTTGGTTTCCCACAATTGACTGGCTCAACCCTCCCTTCTCAATTTTGACTCAACTTACTGACCCTTACCTGAATATTTTTAGATCGTTTATTCCCCCTCTCGGCGGACTCGACTTCTCTGCGATTTTGGCAATCTTAGCGCTGCAATTACTCAAAAGTGCATTGGAGCAGGTTCAAGTCTCAGTGGCGATGCAGAATTCGCTGCTTGGCTAATCGTGAGTTAGAGGGGTTATCGAATAGAGAGATAGAGGACGATCGCTCAATAGGCGTTTCGTCCTCTGTTTTTTGGCGAGAGTTGTTCCTTTACTTTTCTTTATAAACGCTAAGATCAAAGAGCAATCTTGATTTAAGTTCTTTTGTGACTAAGCCACGAATTCTCGTTTGGTATCGCAATGACCTCCGCCTACACGACCATGAGCCGCTCGCAAAAGCGTTGAAGGCTGAAGGCGATGTGATTCCGGTTTATTGTTTCGACCCTAGACAATTTGGGAGGACTTCTCACGGATTTCCCAAGACGGGATCGTTTCGTGCTCAGTTTTTGCTTGAGAGCATTGCAGATTTGCGGGAGTCATTGAGGGCGATCGGCAGCGATCTGATTCTGCGCCAAGGATTTCCCGAAGAAATTATTCCCACTTTGGCACAAGAATTAGGAGCCACAACCGTTCGGTTTTATCGCGAAACTACGTCAGAAGAGCTAGCAGTAGAGACTGCCCTTGAGACGGCGTTGCAGGAGGCAAATATCCCGGCTGTAGCCGCTTGGGGACACACCCTTTATCATCCTGATGATCTGCCTTTTGACATTCAAGACGTTCCTGAACTCTTTACTCGGTTTCGCAAAGAGGTCGAAAAAGAGGTTAAGGTCTATGAGGTGTTTCCCACCCCTCGATCGCTGCCTGCATTGCCTGATATCGAAGCGGGCGAGTTGCCCATTCTGTCCGATTTTGGGCTAGACGCTCCCGTCTCTGATCCGCGTGGGGTTATTGCCTTTAAGGGCGGAGAAACGGCAGGTATCGCCAGACTAGACCATTATTTTTGGCAACACGACCATCTGAAAGTTTATAAAGAAACCCGCAATGGAATGCTGGGGGCAGATTATTCATCAAAATTCTCACCCTGGCTGGCGCTGGGGTGTCTATCGCCTCGCTATATCTACTGGCATGTGCAGGATTATGAATCTCAGCGAACTAAGAATGACTCGACCTATTGGCTAATTTTTGAGTTGCTGTGGCGCGATTATTTTCGATTTATCTGTGCTAAGCACGGGGCGCGAATTTTTAGACGATCGGGCTTGCAAGGAGTCTCGCTACCCTGGAAAGAAGACTGGGAGCGGTTTGATCTCTGGCGCGAAGGCAAAACCGGATTTCCACTCGTGGATGCCAACATGCGAGAAATTGCGGCGACGGGTTTTATGTCTAATCGCGGACGGCAAAATGTCGCGAGTTTTCTCACCAAAAACCTGGGCATCAATTGGCAACTGGGAGCCGAGTGGTTTGAGTCGCTGCTGATTGACTATGACGTGTGCAGCAATTGGGCAAACTGGAACTATACCGCCGGAGTTGGCAATGATGCCCGTGGGTTTCGGTTTTTTAACATCACCAAACAAGCCAAAGATTACGATCTGCAAGGCGACTATGTGAAGCATTGGCTCCCCGAACTGACGAATCTGCCTGCGTCTAAAGTGCATGAACCCTGGAAGCTTTTGCCCGTCGAACAACAGCGATTTGGGGTGAGATTGGGCGTTGATTATCCCAATCCCGTTGTTGATTTGTTTAAGTCGGCGGAGGCAAACGAGAAAATCTACAATGCAGCGTTCTCGATCGCAGGCACGCAAACCAAGCCCAAACTAAGGGGCAGACGATGACGCGATCGTGTCGTACCACTCTGCATAGGGCGTATTTTTAACTAGCCTGCGGTTAAAGTCGGGTTCGCCATCTGTCCACCAGACGGCACCTCGCTCGCCGAGCGCAACTTTGGCAGCATCGACGTGCTGACGTGCCTCTTTCAAGGCGGTTTCATCACCGTTCTCTAGAGTGTGTCTGACGGCTCGACGGGCGCTCATTAGGTCTTTGACAAGGTTCGATCGAGCCTCTTCGCTTAACGCAGGATTAGAACATCGCCAGAGCCGCCCTTTAACCACAAAATAGCGCCCGTCCGAGGTTTGAGGATACTGCATGGCTTCAATTTCAAGGTGAAAAAAGATTTTCGCAGGTTTTCCCGGATAGCATCTCTCCTTTAGGGAATAGAGGAATGGTAGATGCACCCTGATTATTCACCCCGGCTTCACGGCTGGGGTTTTTTATTTTAAAGGCAGAGGATGCACCGAACCAAGCCATAAATAGAACCAACAATAAATTTACCCAATGCCGTAGAGACGTTCCGGTAGAACGTCTAATATTTTGCCATGACCAACAATGGGTCGTCTTCAAACATTAAATTCACGGATGAATGCAATCGATCGCGCGTTGACCCGACAGCCTAGAGACGTTCCATCGAAACGTCTCTACCTAATTTTGCGATGACCCACGATCGGGCGCATTCAAAAACAAAATTGGGATTGGTGAAGAGCGATCGCGGATTTTTCTAAAAAGCATCCGGGTTTGTCCCTCATTTTGGGAATAAAGGAATGGTAGATGCACCCTGATTATTCACCCCGGCTTCACGGCTGGGGTTTTTTGTTTTAAAGGCAGAGTCTTAGCGCGATCGCGGATTTTTCTAAAAAGCATCCGGGTTTGTCCCTCATTTTGGGAATAAAGGAATGGTAGATGCACCCTGATTATTCACCCCGGCTTCACGGCTGGGGTTTTTTGTTTTAAAGGCACTTGCCTATCGCATTGCGCCCATCGTGGTTTTCCATGCCAACTCTCGACAGAGCACGATAAGAGCGCGTTCTTCGGCATCTCGGAAGAGTTTTGACTCAATCAATTCTTGCAAAATCTGGTGAGTAAGCTGAGTTGAAAACGTGCCGCCACAGTGCAGAAGGTGACTGTAATAGCAGAACTGCGATCGGCGCTCCTGATTCAAATGAAACTGGTGAACTTCTGCGGATGTCATGGTTGACACAGGCGTATTGACCGGAACCACCACTCGCGGAATGCCCTGCACTCCATAGAATTCGCCATTGTGTTGGTCTAAACAGCCAACAAGAACGGTCCACAACAAAGTGCGAGTCTCGTTGATCAAATCTGGCGTGAAAAGCGGATCGGGTTCGCTCGATAGGCGAGGACCCATATTCATAAACATTGGGTTGAGCAATTGCGAATTGTAGACAATGCCGATCGCCCAATGACGTTCTTCGGTTTCGAGCTTAACGAAAGTGCCAAACCCATAGTCATCGGCTTTAGGGGCATCGATAAAATCCATCTCGTCATCTAACTGCACCACATAATCACAGTGGGAATTTGATTTGACTACTTTACCCAATCGCATAGTGGTTCCTCTCGCATTCACTGGAATTGTACAGTGGTAAGAGTTTTTGTACTACAAAATCTAATCATTGCTGCGTTGGAGTTTGTTGGAGAGCAATTTTGTTCTTTGGGCTTTCGATCGTCATTCATCCCTGACCAAACGCCTCGAACCCCTTAACTTGTGCGGTAGAATCTAGGCTCAAGGATTCTGTATAAGTCACGACAAAACGCCATGAGTAAAGGGACGCTGTTTGATAAGGTTTGGGACGCGCACACTGTGAGCACTCTTCCATCGGGTCAGACCCAGCTTTTTATTGGGCTGCATCTGATTCACGAAGTCACCAGCCCTCAAGCGTTTGCGATGCTGAGAGAACGTGGACTTAAAGTGTCGTTTTCAGAACGGACGATCGCCACCGTTGATCACATCGTCCCAACTGAAGATCAGTCGCGTCCCTATGCTGACTCGCTGGCAGAAGAAATGATGCAAGCCTTAGAAAAGAACTGTCAAGAGAATGACATCACGTTCTACAACGTCGGGTCGGGCAGTCAGGGAATTGTGCACGTCATTGCCCCCGAACAGGGATTCACTCAGCCCGGAATGACGATCGCCTGTGGAGACAGCCACACGTCAACTCATGGCGCGTTTGGCGCGATCGCGTTTGGCATCGGCACCAGTCAAGTTCGAGATGTGCTTGCGTCGCAAACGCTCTCGCTCTCGAAGCTCAAAGTTCGCAAAATCGAGGTCAACGGTGCTTTAAAGCCCGGAGTCTACGCCAAGGACGTAATTCTGCACATCATCCGCAAATTAGGCGTGAAGGGCGGCGTGGGCTACGCTTACGAGTTCGCCGGGACAACATTCCAACAGATGAATATGGAAGAGCGAATGACCGTTTGCAATATGGCGATCGAGGGCGGTGCGCGCTGTGGATATGTGAACCCCGATCGAGTCACTTATGATTATCTTCAAGGTCGTGATTTTGCTCCTAAAGGCGACGATTGGGACAAAGCGATCGCGTGGTGGAATAATATCCGCAGTGATGTAGATGCCGTTTACGACGATGCGATCGTGTTCGATGCGGCTGACATTGCTCCGACCATTACTTGGGGCATTACTCCGGGTCAGGGCATTGCCGTTGATGAGTTTGTTCCTATGCAGGATGGCATCGCAGACGATGAGAGAGCGATCGCTGAAGAAGCGTATCTCTATATGGATTTAGCTCCAGGTCAACCGATCCGAGGCACAAAAGTTGATGTCTGTTTTGTTGGAAGCTGCACCAACGGCAGAATCAGCGATCTGCGAGAAGCCGCGAAGTTTGCCAAAGGGCGACACGTTGCCAATGGCGTAAAAGCCTTCATCGTCCCCGGCTCCGAGCGGGTGAAGAAACAGGCAGAAGCGGAAGGCTTACACGAAGTTTTCTTAACCGCAGGCTTTGAATGGCGAGAAGCCGGATGCTCAATGTGTTTGGCGATGAACCCTGATAAGCTGCAAGGTCGGCAGCTCAGTGCGTCTTCGTCAAACCGCAACTTTAAAGGTCGTCAAGGCTCATCGTCAGGGCGAACGCTGCTAATGAGTCCAGCGATGGTGGTGGCGGCGGCGGTGACAGGTCAAGTAACCGACGTGCGTGAGTTGATCTGAGATCAACCCTCACCCTAGCCCTCTCCTCAAGGAGAGGGGACAAGAGTTCTAGCTCCCTTCTCCTTGGGGATGAGGGCAATTCATAAACGTCAGGCGTTTACGAGCTTGACCCCAAACACTGCTGCGAACGCGATCGCGACCTCATGCCGCATTTCTTCTACCGTGATTGTGGGGACGAACTGCGCCAAACTGCCCACAGGTTGATCAGAAATGCCGCAGGGCACAATGCGATCGAACCCCTTCAAGTTGGGACAGACGTTTAGCGCGAAGCCGTGCATGGTGATCCAACGGCTGACCTTGATGCCGATCGCCGCCACTTTTTGCCCCTCAACCCAAACGCCCGTTAGACCGGGAATGCGCGTTCCTTCCAATCCGTAAACGCCGACAGCTCGAATGATCACGTCTTCTAACTGCCGCAGATACCAATGCAGATCTTTGCAGTAATCATTTAAGTTGAGAATTGGGTAGCCGACCAGTTGACCGGGGCAATGATAAGTCACTTCGCCCCCGCGCTCAATGCGGTGTAGTTCATACTCACGTCGGGTCGGGTCAAACTTAAGAAATTCTGTCGTTGCCCCCTGTCCTAATGTGTAGACAGGCGGATGTTCTAACAAAATCAGAACGTCTTTTAGAGCGGGATTGAGCTTACGATCGCTGACTAAACGCTTCTGCCATTCCCAGGCTTCTAGATAAGGCATCAAGCCCCGGTTTTCGAGCAAGCAGCAGCGCGTAGAAGCAAAATCAGAAGATGCGGAGTTGTTCACAAATCGCGGTCAACCTTGCAAACAAACAGAATAAACATTGAGTTATTAGCCCGTTTTCTAGCTTGCGTTAGAGAGTTGCAAAAATCAAGTGGGAAGCACCGTAATTTTGGGATAAATCTGATCAGATTTAGTCAAGAATTATCAAGGGATGCAAAACATCTTGAAGACGAGTGTTTGCCCGAATACAAAGTGTTAATGTGAATCCATCACCCAAATCTTCAGGGGAGTAGCTTTATGAAGCTTGTCATTCACGGCAAAAACATCGAGATCACTGATGCGATTCGTGAGTATGTCAATCAAAAAATTGAGAAGGCGGTTAACCACTTTCAGACGCTTACCACTCAAGTAGATGTGCACTTGTCGGTCGCTCGTAACCCCCGCATCAATCCTCAACAAATCGCTGAGGTCACAATTTATGCCAATGGTTCAGTCGTTAGAGCTGAGGAGGGCAGCGACAGCCTCTACGCTAGCATTGACCTAGTTGCTGACAAGATTGCTCGCCAGCTCCGCAAATATAAAGAGAAGCGCTCTGACAAACGCTACGAGGACACCCTCAAGCTTGAAGAACCCCTCAGCGAAACGCTTGTCGTGTCAGAATTGGCGCTCGATCGCACTCCCGAACTCCCCGCCACAGTTGTGCGAACCAAATATTTCGCGATGCCGCCGATGACAGTTGAAGACGCGATGGAACAGCTAGAACTCGTTGACCACGATTTTTATATGTTTCGCAATGCTGAAACGGGTGAGATCAACGTGATCTACGATCGCAACCACGGAGGTTATGGGGTGATCCAACCTCGCAGCAATAACGGTCACACTCACTCCAACAGCAAAAACGGCAAAGCTAATCATTCTGCTTCAGAGCGAAAAAGCTCTGCGGTTTAGCGAGTGAGTCGGGGCGAGTGATGGAGTGAGAAAGACGATGACGTGATGGTGCTATTGCCTCAGGCTGAGATGCAAAATCTGATTGCGAAGCTACGATCGCTGTCCGTGGGCGTGGGTTATTTTCATTGGCAAGACGATCATCTGCAAGAAGTGCCTGATAAATTAGCGGAACAAGTTTTACACTTAACCGCTAACAGCAACGCGAATGGAAGTCACACCAGTAAATCACAGTAATTCTCACCTGCATTTGATTCCAGAATTATCCGTGAACCCGATCGAGGATGGATTCACCCGATACCGTAGAGACGTTTCGGTGGAACATCTCCCTAACGATTTTGCCACGACTACACATTTACCCGATGCCATAGAGACGTTACGGTTACCCGATGCCACAGAGACGTTCCACCGAAACGTCTCTACCCGATATTGCAATGACCTTAGATGCTCTTGGGATCTATTTTTCTCATGGCTACCGTGCGATTTTGTAGAGCGATCGCGTCGTCTGGTTTTAGGGCTAACACCTTGTCATAGCTGTCAACGGCTTCTGCAAATCGTTTGAGGCTTACTAAGAGACTGCCTCGATTATTCCAGCCGCGAAAATCGTTCGGCTTAAGTGCCAAAGCGCGATCGTAACTGGCGATCGCGTCTTCTAACCGATTCAGCGTTTTGAGAACGACTCCCCGGTTATACCAGGCTTCATAATAGTCGGCGTTGAGATGCACTGCTTGATCAAACTGAGCGAGTGCATCTTCATAGTCACCGAGTTTCATGCACGAGCAAGCCTGGTTATACCAGGTGACCGCGTGATCTGGCTGCAAGTTCAGCACTTTTTGATAGCTCTCGATCGCGGCTTCGTGCCGATTGAGTTGTTTGAACGCGATGCCTCGATAAAACCAAGAATCTGCATCGTCTTCCTCGATCGCCAGAGCTTTCTCGTAGCTAGCAATGGCTGCTTCATAATCTCCCAAACACAATAGCGCATTGCCTCGATTGATCAGCGCGTCTTGATAATCGGGGCGCAGTTCTAACGATCGATTGAAGTGAGTCACCGCCCCTTCATAGCGATGGGTGACATAGAGCGTCACGCCCTGCATACACCAGGCATCTGCAAAAGTGGGCATCTGCTCTAGTGCTTTGCCAAACTGAGAAACCGCCTCGTCGTAGCGTTTGAGCGCAAACAGCGTCAAGCCTTGACTGTAGTAAGCGTGAGGATAATCAGACTTTAGGTTTACCAGTTGATTAAAGCTGGCGATCGCCGTCTCAAAATCTCTAGCGACATACGCTGCCCAACCTCTGCTGTATTGAAGATCAGGCGAATTGGGATAATAGACGATCGCACGCTCAAAGCAGGATATTGCGGCTTCGTGCTGCCCCAAGCTAATTAAGACGCTGCCTTTTTCGCTGAGAGCATCATAAAAATCGGGTTTGCGAGAAATTGCTTGGTCAAAGTAGCCGATCGCAGAGGCATAGTCTCCGACCTGGCTAAAGTTTAATCCTTCTTGAAAAAGGCTTTCAGCAGTGGCATATTCGGTCTGGATCATAGAGCGTCGATCGGGTTTCCCGTCAGTAGAAATCTGGGTATGAGTGCTTTAAATAAAGTACCCCGATCGGTCTTGACGATTGATATTTATTCGATTTGGCAAACTTCTAGGAGATTTAATGCACAGGTGCCCCGCCCGTTGGCTTGACTTTCTTGAGAAAGAGAACTGCAATGCCGCTCACCAGCAGGGCGCACGCAATGAAATAAAAGCAGTCGTTAAATGCCATCACTGATGCCTCGCGACGAACTGTGCTGGCAATCGCTGCGATCGCCTGGTTTTTAGCCGTTGCCAAGTCAGATCCCCGGCTGACAAAAAACTGCGTGTAGCGATTGATCGCTTCTTGAGTCGCAGGGCTGAAGACAGAGACGGCTTCTCCGAGACGGTTGGAATGAAATTGTTCTCGATTGGTGAGTAGTGTGGCGATCGTCGCGATGCCAAATGAGCCGCCCAAATTTCGCATCATATTAAACAAACCAGATGCAGATCCGGCTTGAGAAGGCGGCAAGCCTGCTGTGGCGATCGAGGAAATCGGCACCATAATCAACGGTTGCCCCGCCGCCCGAACCAACTGCGACCAGCGTAATTGGTCGATTCCAGATAGATTGGTTAACTCAGAGTTCATAAAGCAACTGGCTGAAAATAAGCTGATTCCAATTCCAATTAAGATTCGCACGTCGATGCGCTGCATTAACTTGGGCACGAAAGGAATGATCAGCAGTTGCGGAAAGCCAACCCACATGAGGACCTCACCGATCTGCATCGCGCTGTAGTCCTGGATTTGACCCAAATAGAGCGGCAGAATATAGACTGAGCCATAGAGTCCTAAACCCAACGACACGTTAATGACGCTGGCTAAACCAAAATTGCGTCCTTTAAGCAGTCGCAGATTGATAAACGGTTTTTTGCGCCTTAGCTCAATCCAAAAAAAGACTGCTAGAAAAATAGATGCCGCGATCGCTAACTGGGCAATCAGATTTGAGCTAAACCAGTCTTTACGGCTGCCTTCTTCGAGCACAACTTGCAGAGAACCTAGCCCGATCGCCATCGCTGCAATTCCGACCCAGTCGCCTTGTTTGAGCAGATTTAACTGCATCGGACGAGCATCGATCGCATACCAAACTGCCGCGACTAGCAAAGCGCCTGGAACGATGTTTAGATAGAAGACATAATGCCAGCTAAAGTTTTCGGTTAACCAACCGCCGAATGTCGGACCAATTGAAGGCGCAAACGTAGCTGTGATTGCAAATAGTGCCATTCCGATCGACTGTTTAGAGGGCGGCAATGTTGTCAACAATATCGTAAACGCCATTGGAATTAAGACACCCCCCGTAAATCCCTGCAATGCCCGAAACACAATCATCGATGGTAGATTCCAGGCTGATGCACAGCACACTGAGAAGAACACAAACAGAATTGCATTCACTAACAGATAACGGCGGATTGAAAATACTTGAGAGAGCCAACCTGTTAACGGAATGACAATGATTTCGGCAACTAGATAAGAGGTCGAGATCCACGAGCCTTCTTCGAGCGTTGCACCCAGAGCCGCCTGAATATCGCGCAGAGAGGAGTTGGTGATTTGAATATCCAACACTGCCATAAACGCGCCTAGAACGGTGCCTAACACGCCGATCCAGGTTTTAAGAGAGACGCGATCGGAGCTTGGTTGAGACATTGCAGAAGAACTGGTCACAAAAACCTCCAGATTTAGTGATGCTTGGTCAATAAGCCCAGGCGATCGTACATGGGCAAAACAATCTCGCGCAGTGATGGAAACTGGCGAGAGAAGTAGATCGAAGCCGCAATGCAAATCACTCCACTAATCACGAGCGTATAAGGGGCACCAATACGACTCGCGAGACTTCCAGCAAACAAATTGCCAAACGTCGCCATGCTGATAAACGCGATCGTAAATAAACTCAAGACTCGTCCTCGCTTATCTTCTTCGACGATTGTTTGCAAAATCGTGTTGCTCGAAGTCGATTGCAAAATCAAGCTGCCTCCCAGCACAAACATGGCAATCAGAGACAGCCAGAGAACTTTAGAAAGCGCAAAGACAATCAGGGCGGCTCCAAAGACACTAGGAGCGATCGCGATAATTCTGCCTAGCCCCACGATCGTGCTGCGCGAACTTAGATAAACGGCACTGATCAATGCCCCTAACCCAGAGGATGCCATTAAAAAGCCCAGCGTTTGAGGTCCGCCGTGGAGAATATTAGTCGCAAAAATGGGCGCTAAGACGGTGTAGGGCATTCCCACCAGACTTACCAACCCAATCAGCAGCAGAATCGATCGAATCGGTGGAAACCCAAACGCATAGTCAAAACCCTCTTTGAGTCGATGCAAAATCGTGTCTGACGAGGCGATCGGGTCAATCTTTCGAGGACGGATTCGCATTGCCAGCAGTCCCGCAATCACCGCAACATAACTCACTCCATCGATCAAAAAGCACGTTGAAGCGCCGACTGATGCAATTACTAATCCCGCGATCGCAGGTCCAATCAACCGCGCCCCGCTAAACACTGAGGAATTGAGCGCGATCGCGTTACTTAAATTCTCTCGTCGCTCAACTAATTCGACCACAAACGTTTGACGGGTCGGCATATCGATCGCATTGACGCAGCCTTGAAAGATGCTCAACACAATGATGTGCCAAATGTGAATCGTACCGCTAAACGCCAATGCTGCCAATATCAGAGACTGGATCATTGACAGAATCTGAGTGACAATCAAAATTCGATGGCGATTTAAGCGATCGACTAACACCCCCGCAAATGGACTCAGCAAAAAATTGGGCAACTGTTGGGCGAATCCCACTACGCCCAGCAGCAGCGCCGAATTTGTCAGGCTATAAACTAGCCAAATCACCGCTGTCTGCGTCATCCAAGTCCCGATCAGGGAGATGCCCTGTCCAGCAAAAAACAGACGATAATTTCGAGACGAAAAAGCGCGAAAAACGGGGCTGATCTTCTCCCTGATGTGCATAACGATCGTGGCTTAGTGATGAATTAAGAGATGCCCTATTATTCAAGACTTTCTCAGAGATAAATACCCCCTGAAGAATGAGACCTTAAACGAGAAAGGATGAATTAGCCCTCACCATTAAGTAGACAGACTTAATTAAACACAAAATGCCGGAGATGCCCTCACCCCAGCCCTCTCCCGCAGGAGAGGGGGTCAGAATCTAGTTCCTCTTCTCCTTGGGGAGAAGGGGTTAGGGGATGAGGGTCTTCAGTTTAATTGTGCCTACCCTACTTACTGCACCGCAACGGTGACTTCTGCCGACATCCCAGGCGTGATCAACGACTCATAGCCTCGAATGCTATCGGCATCTAACGTCACTCTCACCGGAACTCGCTGAACAACCTTTGTAAAGTTGCCCGTCGCATTATCAGGAGGCAGCAGCGCAAACGAGGCACCCGACGCAGGAGAGAGGCTCTCAATGCGACCTCTAAACGTCTGACTCGGAAACGCGTCAAGCTTTACCTCAGCCACTTGCCCCGGACGCATCTTCTCTAACTGCGTCTCTTTAAAGTTAGCAGTCACCCAATATTGGTTATCGACGATCGCCATCAACGGGTTACCAGGCTGAACCGATTGACCCACTTGAACGGTTTTGCGACCGACGCGACCTGCCACCGGAGCCGTAATATTCGTGTAAGAAAGCTGAAGGGCTGCATTTTTGAGAGCAACCTGCGCCTGGTTAATCGCTGACTGTGCGGTCTGATAGTCACTGCGGCTAACATCGGTTTGAACGCTTTTGGCTTGTGCCTCTTGCACATTGCCTTGAGAAGAATTCAACCCAGCTTGAGCAGTCGCAATCCCTTGTTGCGCTTGTGCCAATTTTGCCTGAGCTTGAGCAACGCCCTGATCAGCCCCAGCCTTTTGAGCGCGCGCTACCGCATATCCCTGTTGAGCGGTATCGAGATCACGACGGGCGATCGCACCCTCCTTAAAGAGTTGCTGAAAACGAGCCAAGTCACTCTGAGCTTTTCTCAAGTTGGCATCGGCTTGAGCCACCTGCGCCTGAGCTTGAGGAATGCCTGACTGGGCTTCGGAGACTTGAGCTTGGGCACTGGCGATCGCGGCGACTGCCCCCCCGACTCCACCTTGAGCTTGAGTGCTGGCAGCCTGAGCGTTTTTAGAAGCGAGATCAATATTCACCTGAGCCGTGTTTGCCTTACGACGAGCCGATTCTAAGTCGGCTTGGGCTTGTTGAAGTTTGATCTGATAATCGCGAGGGTCAAGCTTTAAGAGAGGCTGTCCTACTGTGACTGTCTGGTTGTCATCGACTAAGACCTGATTAACCGTGCCCGAAATGCGCGAACTGATTTGGTGGATGTTGCCCGTCACCGTCGCGTTGTCGGTAGACTGGTGCGTCGAGGCAAACTGCCAGTAGTGATAGCCAAAGGTGCCAGCGACGATCGCGCCCCCGATGCCAACACCTGCCAAAATTGCTTTAATCGGTTTTTTACGAGGAGTCTCAGCAGGAGGCTGTGTGTCAGGGGTGACGGGACGATCGGTGACGATCGGAGTCTCTTGAGCAGGCGTTTTGTCTAAAACAACTGTCGGTAAGTTTGAAAGATCGCGATCGTCTTGAACAACCGCTTTATGACCGTTGGTAGATTCAGTGCGAATGCCTTTCATGAAAATGACGTTCCTTGGTGTAGATGAGGATTGAAAGATTGGGATCTTAAAGAATTGAACCGTTAAAAAATTATTTAGTGCTCTAAATATTTCACTTCAATCAGAATATCATATTTTTATTTAGGGTGCGTAGTACTTTAGGAGGAAAGCCGATCTAACCCAGTAGTGTGTTCCATATAGATTCCAATCTTCTTCAAGATTCACCCGGCTAGACTATCCACCCAACTCTCTTTATCCATCTCGACAAAGAGGCACAATCCCAGCAATTTCAAGATAATTAGAAAATCCTCCTTTAGATCTAGCAACCAGAACACTGTAGATGGATTTAAATGAGCTGGCTCAACAAATCAGTGCAGACTTAACTAAAACAGTTGCAGCACACGATCGCCCCCTTGCCTCAGACAGAAACTCAGGCAACGCAGATCAGTCAGAAGTTTGAAGATTTGTTTGCTTGGATCAGAATTTGCGAGGGTGATTCAGTCTGAAGACCGCGATCGAGTCATATCTGAGTGGTTTGCTTTAGCCAAAGCTGGGCAGCAACACGCCGATGAGCTTCGAGTCGTCAATTGCGACGGGGCAGTCTGGGTGCAGGACGGCTCCAATTTGGGTGAGTTGTTGGGACACACAGGCACTGTTGAAGACATCACGAAACAAAAGCAAGCCGAAGCGCAAATCACAGCTTTGAGAGGAAAGGAAGTTCTGCCAAAAGAAGTCCATCACCGAGTTAAAAACAACTTGCAGATCATTAATGGGCAAGTTAATGGTGGAATCAAACGGTTAGAAACTGCTGCACAATAATCTGCGAACATGGCAAAAATATTAGTCGTTGAAGATGAAAGTGTGGTTGCGTGGCATGTTCAAGAGACATTGCAAAAACTAGGGCACGAAGTGACTAAAATTGCGGCAACAGGCAAAGAAGCGATTTTGATCACGGCTCAAACCAAACCGCATCTAGTGTTGATGGATATTGGCTTGCAGGGTGATGTCGATGGAGTTGCAGCCGCAAAGACGATTTACTTTGAATTAGACGTGCCTGTGGTTTATTTGACCGCTCATGCAGACGAACAAACCCTGCAACGAGCAACCGAAACGTCTCCATTTGGGTATCTCGTCAAGCCGTTTCAAGAGGCAGAACTGCACGCAACGATTAAGATCGCTCTTCAGCGACATCAGTTAGAAAAAGCGTTGAAAGAAACTCAGCAGTGGTATGCGACTACATTGATTAGCATTGGCGATGCCACGATCGCGACTGACATTGATGGGTATGTCACCTTCATGAATCCGACGGCAGAGATTCTCACAGGCTGGAATCAAGAACAGGCACTCGGAGCCTTTATCACGCAAATTTTAGACCTTGTGGATGGAGAAACGAGAGACCTGATCGAGAATCCTCTACTCGCTGCGATGCGCCGAGGTGACACGATGACGCTGCCCCAAGGCGCTCTGCTGCGCGCCAGAGATGGAACTGAACGGGTGATCGGAGACAGTGCCTCCCCGATTCGTAACCGCGATGGACAGATCATTGGCGGGGTAATGGTGTTTCAAGACCTGAGCGATCGTCGCCGCGTTGAAGTCAGTCTCCAGCAGCAAAACCAGTGGCTAGAGCATCGTTACGACCAATTGATGCTTCAGCTACACCAGCGCAATGAACAGCTTCAGCAAGCGATTTCCTGCACTCAACTGCTGCAATGCGTCTTAGAACAGACTCGCGAGACCCCCGATCGACTCCAAATTCTGCAACTCACTTTAAAAGAGTTGGGGCAGACGTTAGAGGCAGATTATTGTTGGGCGACGCTGCACGATGAAGCCTACGAGATCGCGACGATCGTCTGCGATCACAGTCAAGGAGTCGAAACCCCGACTTCTCTGGTGGGCAACCAGATCGAGCTACAGGATTTTTCTCGGTTTTATCTGCGGTTATTTCAGCGTGACTGTTGGGTTGATCCCAGTTTAGATTTGCTGCCGCCCATCTATCAATCCTTGCTAGATTCGACGACTCAGATGTTGATTTGTCCGATCGCAGACGAGCGGCGCGTGATTGGCGAAGTGGGGATTTTGATTCAGGGCAAGCCTGTTTGGTCACGACTTCAGGCAGGATTGGTGGCTCAAGTGGTTAGCCAAGCGACGATCGTGCTGCGACAGGCACCACTCGATCAGATCACTCACACTCAGGTCGGAGATCTGTAGCTTCTCAACAGGTTGATCTGTCTTTTTGATAGGATGCAAAGCCTTCCCAGACTCCCAGCTTTTTTGAGAAGCCGGGAACCTGTTTAGAATCTCTAATACTCTGGCACCGAAGCATCGACTTCCTGACTCCAGGCAGTGATGCCGCCCTTCACATTCGTTCCCTCGATTCCAGCGTCTTTGAGAATGGCTAGAGCTTTTGCCGATCGTCCGCCCAGTTTGCAGTGAGCGATCAGTTTGTGACCGTTCAGCAACTCTTTGACCTTGGCGACTCCGCTGCCGTTTTCGATATCGGGCAACGGCACCAACACAGAACCCGGAATCCGCGCGATCTCATACTCATTGGGGTTCCGCACATCTAGCAGCACATAATCGTCTGTGTTGCTGTCTAGCAGTTGCTTCAGTTCTTGCACCGTCATCTCTTTCATACCTGCACGCTCCTTTTCTTCGGCTGCTTTTGCTTGTGGAATGCCACAAAACTCTTCATAGTCAATCAACTTCTCAATCACAGGGCGCACCGGGTTGGGTCGCAGTTTTAACTCACGAAACTTCATTTCTAAAGCGTTATACAGCAACAGCCGTCCGCTTAAGGTGTTGCCCTGCCCCAAAATAATCTTGATCGCTTCGGTCGCTTGAATCGTGCCGATAATGCCGCACAGCACACCCAAAACGCCGCCTTCTGCACACGAGGGCACAAGTCCAGGGGGCGGTGGCTCTGGATAGAGATCGCGATAGTTGGGTCCTCCTTCATAGTTAAAGACGGTTACCTGTCCTTCAAATCGAAAAATCGAGCCATAGACATTGGGTTTGCCTAGCAAAACGCAAACATCGTTGACCAAATAGCGAGTCGGAAAGTTATCGGTGCCGTCAATCACGAGATCATAAGGTCGGGCAATCTCTAAGGCGTTTTCAGCACTTAATCGCGTTTCATATAAGTCAACCTGACAGGTCGGATTGATCTCTAGAATGCGATGTTTGGCAGATTCGATCTTCGGTTTATCGACCCAAGAGACTCCGTGAATAATTTGACGATGCAGGTTAGAGGTGTCTACCACGTCAAAATCGACGATGCCGATGCGCCCGATGCCTGCTGCGGCAAGGTAGAGCAACAGAGGTGAACCGAGTCCGCCTGTGCCGACGCAGAGCACACTGGCAGCTTTGAGGCGCTTTTGTCCGTCTAGCCCGACTTCTGGCAAGATGATATGCCGAGAATATCGTGCGTATTCGTCTTTTGATAACTGGATGTCATCCAGATTAGGGTTTAGCATGGCGATTGTGATTAAAACAGAGTTCGAGAGCGGACAGTTTAAACTCAAAATTTAAGCAGGGTAATGGGAAGCAAATCACCGTTGAATGAATCACCCATTACCCATGCTCATTCGCTCCCCGGCGATCGGCGGCATCCAGATTTCTTCAGGCTGAAACTGATGGGTGTCATCTAAGCTCCAGCTTTGCCAGTCGATCGCGACTCCTTGCTCGACTGACATGATCACATAAGAATAGTGCTGCCAAGCCAGTTGACGATCGCACTCTGACGGCACCGCCGGATTGTCAGGATGCGAGTGATAAATGCCGACGATCGTTAGGTTGCGATCGCGACCTTCTCGCATGGCTGCCAGCATTGACCGGGGTGCAATCTCATAGCGACGAGTTTTGTCAAACGATTCGGCAGGTTCAGCACTCCAATTATTCTCAACGGGCTGCACCTCCACGACTGTATTGCTTGTGGAGTCAGCGATCCCCAACAGCAACCCACAGCACTCTTCGGGGTAGGTGCTTTCTGCGTGAGCGACGATCGCTTGAATCTGAAAAGGGTCGAGTTTGAGAACCACAACAAATGCTGGAGGGTGAGCCAGTAGTCTATTCTATGACACGATCGCGATATATAACCGTTACAAAGTTGTGAAGAGAGTCGCGATCGGGCGTTTGAGTCATCATAGAGAGGTCGCAATTTTCTAAGAATGATGACCATTACTTTGAAACTCAAACCAGAAATTGAACAGCAATTGCTTGAGCAAGCAGCCGCCAAAGGGTTAGCGATCGAACCATTTCTCGAACAGTGGATTGAGACTCAACTGGTTCAATCTCAGCCATCTAGCAAAATAACCTCTGATGACGAGCACGACTCAACCCAAGACGCGTTTATAAACAGCCCTTCTTTTGTAGATAAACCGCTTCTCGCTGAAGAAGAGACAAGCCGCGAAATCCTTTACACCAAAGAAGACGAGCAGCTATAACTCGCTTTCTAACATTCATCTCCAACCGCTAAGATCGCAATAGGACTAGTGTTTGAGTCGAAACCATGAGGCGAGTGAACACGATCGTAGCCGGAATGCTTTTAGGCATTGGATTGCCGATCAGTCTTGTGTGTGTTTTGGATTTGATTCAAGGTAATTTGAACGATTCGGTGCAATCAGACATGATTACAGCGCTAATCTTTTTGGGACTTTTGCCGCTTGCGATCGGAAGTTGGTTGGCGTTTAACAATACTCGTCAAAGCAAAAAATCAGAACGCGATCGTCTCCAGAGAGTATTCTTCAACCTGTTGCGCGACGGAGACGGAAATATTAACGTCTTACGCTTCTCAATGGAGGCAAATATTAGCGGGGCGGAAGCAAAAATCTATTTAGATGAGCGAGCCAAAGAGTTTAACGCAGCGTTTAACGTCAGTGAAGAAGGCAGAGTCTTCTATTACTTCGATGGAGAATTCAAAACGCCGATTTTGAACTCGATCGCGGGTGAAGAAACCTATGATGTCGTTTTAGAGTACGTTCCGCCTCGGACTCGACAAGACGTAATGCGCGTCATTCAGCAGCTTACCGGGTTGGATGAGAAACCTGTTAAACGGGTCATTAAAGGGAGTCGAGCCAGCCCGATTATGATTGCTGAAAACGTAACGCGATCGACGGCTGATCAGTTTCGTCGCCAATTAGAAGCCGTTGGCGCAAGCGTACTAATTGTTTTGAGATAGGATTGCAGAATTTTATG
>Ga0209724_1000680_pt1 | contig 32319 bp, 27 predicted proteins | sample grotaG_FD_184143 | JGI IMG/M metagenome (GOLD analysis project Ga0209724, IMG submission 184143) | Glacier valley bacterial and archeal communities from Borup Fiord, Nunavut, Canada, to study Microbial Dark Matter (Phase II) -... | ecosystem: Environmental > Aquatic > Freshwater > Ice > Glacier ... | reverse complement strand
ATAAATTGCTAAAAATAAATTTGTTCATTCTCACATAACTAACCATTTAATTCAGTATATTAGCATCACTTTTAATGAGTGAAAATGATTTATCTAGCATTCTAAAGTATTTAATTCTTAGGAGACGCAACCTTAATTTGTTTTCACACATCTAAATGATATCACTGTTCAAAAACTGACCTATATGAGAAAACTTTTACTTTTTGCACTCCTGTTATCAAGCATAATTACCAGTGCCCAGACAAGTATTTCGAATGGCAATTGCAACGCGGCATTTAAATATCAGATAAATGATATGTTAATGTCACCTATTGCCGGGACAGCCATTAACTTTTATGACCAATCTGCAGGAAATGTAACGTATTGGTTTTGGGATTTTGGCGATGGAACTACATCGACTGAACAAAATCCAATGCACAGGTTTAGCCCTCCACTTACGGGTCCAAATGTGAAATTCAGTCCATACAGAACTGTCAGCCTGACGATTCTCACCTCCGATACCTGCAAGAATATGTATTCCCAAGTCATTAACATCATGGAAGGAACCACTATCCCTCCAATTTCATGCATGGCAGGATTCAAATATAATCAGACTGCTTATGATTCTATTGCTGGAACTGCTACTGTTCAATTGATCAATTTATCTCAAGGCGATTCACTTCAGTATGAATGGAAATTCTACGATGGACAAACAAGTACTGAAAGGGATCCAAGTGTTACTTTTAGTCTTACACCTGCTGAACGCAGATTCTGTCTTACTGTAAAGGGGAACAACAACTGCACCAGTGAATTCTGTGACATAATCTATATCAACAATCCTGTTCATCCTATTGATCCCAATCCCGTTCAATGTGTAACCTCCTTTGGATATAATATTAATTACAATATCAAGACAAATGGGCCTGCATTGGCAGTGGATTTTTATTCAAAAGCATCGCCTGAAGCAACAAAATGGACTTGGAATTTTAGCGATGGAACTACCAGTTCGGAAGCCAATCCAACCCATATATTCAATTTACCTTTGGCAAACGATACAATACAGGGTCCACATATTCCATTCATAACCGTTTGTTTGACCACAGAAACAGTAACTGGCTGCATTGGTTCATATTGTGAATCTATAAATATTCCCGGTGATACGATTCCTGTTGATCCCAATCCTGTTCTTCAATGTGAAACTTCTTTCGGATATAAGATTAATTACGATATCAAAACCTTTGCCCCAGCCTTCGTATTGGATTTCTATTCAAAAGCATACCCTGAAGCAACAAAATGGACCTGGACTTTCGGTGATGGCACTACCAGTTCGGAAGCCAATCCAACCCATATTTTCAATTTTCCTTTAGCAAACGACACCATAGTAGATCCACATATTCCATCCATAGGTGTTTGTTTGACAGTTGAAACAATAACCGGCTGCATTGCTTCACGTTGCGAAACGATCAATATTCCCAGTGATACGATTCCTGTTGATCCCAATCCTGTACAATGTAAAACTTCTTTCGTGTATAAGGTCAACCCAAACATCGATACTTTTGCCCCAGCATTGGCACTGGATTTTTATTCACAAGCATATCCAGAAGCAACTAAATGGACCTGGACCTTTGATGATGGAACTACCAGTTCGGATGCCAATCCAACCCATATTTTCACTTATCCAATGGTTAAGGATAGTATTTTAAGTGATCCCAATCCATTCAGAAACGTTTGTTTGACGGTCGTAACAGCAACTGGCTGTGTTGTTACATATTGCGAAAAGATTAATATTTATATGAATACCACACCTCCTGACACTTCAGCACAATGTCATGCATTTATTAAGTATTATCCAGTTTCCGATGTAATTTCAATTCCTGAAGTAGTAGTCTACAAATTGTTAGATGCCTCTGGACCCAACGTTACGAGTCGCCTCTGGACTTATGAAGACGGAACCACAAGTACAGAAGCAGAACCACAGGTAACTTTCAATATTTTTCAACCTATCCATAAAGTTTGCCTTACCATCACTACACAAAATAATTGTACCAGTACAACATGTGAAACTATATATATATCTCGTAGTGTACCACCGGATTCGGGTTATGTTACCCCATCGGCCAATGTATACACAATTCGTTATGAATCAAGTTTCCCCATACAAATGTCATCATGCGCCGGTTGGGCAAGAGCTCAGGTTTATATGAATGACTCGCTAGTGACGGCCTACAATTACAGGTGGTCAACCGGTACTGAAGGACAGGAGATAAATGGCCTTTGTCCTACACAAATGTATATGGTTAAAGCGATTGCTCCAGATGGGACATACGTTTCAGGCACCTTCCTGTTTAATTCGGATGGCACTGTAACAAATGCTCCATTCAATTGGTGGGTTACAGGAATGACAGGTGATCAAATTATTCAATGCAACCCCGGCAACACAGGCTTTACAGTTGATTGGCGTCTATGCAACGGGGACTTTGTAAGAAGTGACAGTATTCCAGTCAATTCAATTATTTGCGATACCAATGTGTCGAATATGATTGTAAAAGACGCTGCCGGAAAAGTAGTATACACCGAGAATATCTCGCAGAACGCATTGATTTTGGCAATTGGTTCCGATAAGATAAATCCATCTGTTAAACTTTTCCCCAACCCTGTAAAGGACGTACTGAATATTCAATACTCTGGAAGTGCTTTAAATGAAATGCAGCTTGAGATATATGACATGGCCGGAAGAAGTATTTCACTTCAAAAGTTCTATAATGTCGAATCAGGTCAACAGATCAGTGTGAATGTAAATTCTCTCAAAAAGGGAATCTATCTTTGCAAATTGATTTCAGACAAGCAGGTTATACTGATCGAAAAGTTCAGTAAATAACACACTAATTTACGCTATAAAAAAATGCGGAAGATTAACCTTCCGCATTTTTTATGCGATCTTTATAAGTGGTAATTTAGCAAAATATTACTGGTTTACATTACATTATAAATTACATGTTCACAAACCAATCTGATTTATATCAGGATCAATCAATTCATTCAACCAATGGAATGTAATATCTACAATTCTATTTTTAAAAATATTAGAGCTATTTACTATCTCAGATTTTTAAATCCTTTTTCGATTTCAAAAGCCATTCTTTCAAATACAACATCAAATGGTGCTTCACCGTTTACAATTACCACATCGTGAATTTTTTTGTAGTTATCGAGAAAAGGAACAGTCTTTTCTTCATGTTCTTTAAGTCTCCTCACTATTTTTTCAGTACTTGTATCATAAGGCTTGCATTGAGTGGTCTTGCTGCGTTTGTCGAGCCGTGAAATCAATTCGAGTGTACTTACCTGAATTTCAATAACCTTACTAATTGCAGAATTGTGTTTTTTCAATATTCCATCTAAAATATAAGATTGCACCAATGTTCTTGGAAATCCTTTGAATATGAAACCTTTAAACGTTTTAGAATTTTTAATTTTATTTAATATTAAGGGAACAACAATTTCATCAGGAACTAATTCTCCGTTCTCGTGAATCAAAGAAATTTTCTTGCCTAATTCAGTTCCTGCCTCTATTTCCTCATCTAGCATTCTTCCTGTTGATATATATTCGAGGCCGTATTTTTTTGAAAGCGCTTTACCCTGAGAGCCTCTTCCGCCGCCGGGATAGCCAAATATCACCACGTTCATTAACTTTTTACTTAATTCTTTATTGATAATTTCTTCTATTTGAGTAGTAACTTCCTCTACTGATTTGAGTCCGTCAATAGAAACATAATTTCCCTTTTCCTTATAAAATTCAAGTACAGGTAAAGTCTTTTCTTCATATTCTTTCAACCTGTTTCTAATAACAAGTTCATTATCATCAAGTCTGCCTGATGTTAATCCTCTATTTAAAAGTCTTTCAACAGATTCGTCTTCCGGCACTTCAATGCTAATCAAACAATTGAGCGAAGTATTCAGTTGAGTCATTAAACCCTCAAGAATATAAGCTTGTATGGTTGTTCTTGGGAAACCGTCAAACAAAAAGCCTCGGACATGTAAATTCTCCTTGATCGTTTTTTCGAGAATTTGTACAATAATTTCATCTGAAACCAACTTGCCGGCAGCGATGATACTTTTAGCTTCAAGCCCCAGTTTGGTTTCTTCAGCAAGTTCTTTACGCAACAAATCGCCTGTTGAAATGTAAAACAAATCATACTTTTCGATCAAAAAGGCGGACTGAGTTCCTTTTCCTGCTCCCGGAGGACCAAACAATGCTATATTTATCACGAGGTTGGTTTTTTATTTTTACGAAAGATAAATAAACTCTTTCAATTACTAAACAAAAGACAAGTTTATTTTCAAATAAATATTTAGGTATGATTCAAAGCATATGTATCTTAAGGGAAATCTCTCAAATTGTTTCAATGGGGGTCGTATTATAAATTAAGGAAATTGATCTATAATTCCTTTTACCAGCTTGGTTATTCAAACCTATATTTAGGTTGAAAGTAAAATCGAATCAAATTGAAATTTGGAAATATCCAGTAAACTTACAAACAATTCAAGGGTTGTCCAATTTTTGAAAAGAATTTCACCAACAGAAAATATCATTTTGCTTTTTCTGAGAATAGATTAAACAGTCTCTTATACAGAAAAATACATTCAATATCGGATTTAATTCGAAGGCAAAATATCTACTTTTTATCTTCGCAAAATACAATTTTTCAACTCCTACTGAAATAAATTGATACTGCCCAGTTTTAGTTGCCATATCTGCCTGATGGCCATCTTAAATGGTCATGATCAAATGGCAGTTGGAAAAACAATTTTTTCTACGCTATCTCACAAATTGGTTATATGATTGTGTTTTTGATAATATGATTACTAATTTCATTCAGTGATACAAAATATTGGCTGCGGATTTATATCATGTGATCGAAATTGACTTTAGATTGAAGAATTCAGGAATAATTTCAATAATCAAATCTTTTAAATTGTATAATCCATCCAAACCCTTATCTTCGTACTTTAATAACACGAATACCTTAAAAAGTAACAACATGTCAGTTACCCGTTTTGGCGTTTCATTGGAAGAAGATTTATTAACTGCACTCGATCAGTACGTTACGGAGAATAGCTTTTCGAATCGGTCTCAAGCCATTCGCTATTTGGTAGAGAAAAACCTGGCAGAACAGAAATGGAAATGTGACAATCTGGTGGCTGGTGCTATGGTAATGGTTTACCCTTGCCTGAAACCTGAAATACGTACACGCTCCTCTGAACTTCAGTTTCAATATCGGGATGTAGTTATAGGGGTACAGCAATTTAACCTCAGCGAACAAAATTGCATGGAAATTATTGCTGTAAAAGGCACCTCTTTTAGGCTTACAGAACTTTCGGATAAGATGATAAGTATCAAAGGAGTCATACACGGTAAATTGATCATGAGTAAAACGCAATGATTTTTTTTGTATCTTAGGTAACACGAAATAGAATAATAGTAGCAAGCAACAAATAAATATGAATGAACTAAACATTGCCTTAAAAGAAAAACTTCAATTGCTTGATAACTGGTTCATGCAAAGAAAAGGTTCCATAGTCGCCTTTTCCGGAGGAGTTGATTCCACATTGGTCCTATACCTGGCACGTAAATTCCAGGGAAGAGAGAATGCTATCGGCGTAATTTCCAATTCAGAGAGTCTGAAAAATAAAGATTTCAATCTGGCTCAAACGGTATGCGCAGAATTTGATATTCAATTGAGAATCATCAAAACTGATGAACTAAATGATACGAGGTACAGTCAGAATCCAATCAATCGCTGCTTTTTCTGTAAAGATCATTTGTTTCATGATCTTCAGGAAATGAAAAATGAATACCCTGGATATGAAGTTTTAAGCGGTACCAATTTTGACGATTTGGGAGACTATCGTCCTGGTATCGATGCTGCATCAAAGAACCTGGTACAGTCACCTTTGGTAGATTGCAAAATTACAAAACCAGAAATCAGGGAGATTGCCAGGCATTTCGGTTTACCCAACTGGGACAAGCCTGCAAGTCCATGTCTGAGTTCACGAATACCTTACAATCAGGCTGTTACACTCGAAAAGTTAAAACAAATTGAAGCGGCTGAAGACATTCTAAACAGTTATGGCTTTGAAGATGTCAGGGTTCGTCATTTCGGAACTTTTGGCAAGATTGAAGTTCAGAAGCAAGATTTGGAGAAACTTCAATTAATTAAGGATAAGGTTATTGGCGAAATAAAAGAGCTTGGCTTTGTCCGAATAGAAATAGATCAAGAAGGCCTGGTCTCAGGAAAAATGAACAGAGTGTTAAGTACTTCAGACAAGGAAAATAAACACACATAGAAATATTTACTGTTTAGCAATTTACAAATAACCATTTAACAATTCAACCATTTAACCATTCAAGCATTTAACCATTTAACCATTCAACTTATGAAAATACTATATTATGACTGTTTTGCGGGTATCAGCGGAGATATGAATCTTGGCGCCATGATAGATTTAGGAGTCGATCCAGATTATTTGACCTCAGAGCTTCAGAAATTAAACATTGAAGGCTTTCATCTTGAAATTCAACAGGACATCCGTCGGGGAATTTCAGGAACCAAAGCTACAGTGATTATTGAAAATCCGGACAATGAAAAGCACCGTCATTTAAGACATGTAGAAGAATTAATCAACCAGAGCAGTCTTTCTGAAAAGGTCAAACTATTATCAATTAAGATTTTTGATTTGATTGCTGAAGCCGAAGCTAAAGTGCACAATATCAGCAAGCAATCTGTACATTTTCATGAAGTGGGTGCATTGGACTCGATAGCCGATATTGTTGGAGCAGCTATATGCCTCAATTATTTGAAAGTAGACAAAGTAATGTCTGCTCCCATTCAGTTGGGAGGCGGAATGGTGAAATGTGCTCATGGTCTTATGCCAGTTCCGGCTCCTGCAACTGCTTTGATAGTTCAGAATGTCCCTGTCAAAGCCGGTTTGGTGCAGCATGAAGCTACTACTCCCACAGGAGCTGCAATTCTTGTAGCCACGGTTGATGAATTTACTGATCAGATTGATTTCAAAATACATAAAACTGCCTATGGAATTGGGCAGCGCGACATGTCGGAAGTCCCCAATGTATTAAGGGTTTACCTTTCTGAAAACAATGATGTCAATGACAATACGACATCAGAAGGAGCCTGGATGGTAGAATGTAATATTGACGACATGAACCCTGAATGGTACGATTATCTTTTCAGAAAACTCTTTGAGGCCGGGGCAAGTGATGTGTTTTTAACCCCCATACTCATGAAAAAATTAAGGCCCGCCAATACCTTGTCAGTGTTATGTAACAGTAAGATAAAGTCTGAAATAAAAGCCATCATTTTCAGAAACAGTACTACTATCGGACTAAGGGAATATGCAGTTGCAAAGACAGTTCTGGATCGACAGAAAATGGAAATTGAAACAGAATTGGGTAAAGTAGCTGTGAAATATAGTTATTTTGAAGGTAAGGAAATTCGATTCAAGCCTGAATATAATGAGTTGTCCCGGCTTGCATTAGAGCATGGTTTAAGTTTAAATGAGGTAGAAAAAATAGTCAATAAAAATTGCTGATATGGATATTCGTGAAATCCTTGAAAAGTATAAAAAGGGTGAATTGGAAATGGCAGAAGCCTTATCTCATTTCACCAAACGAGGCATTGAGGAAATGGGCTTTGCCAATATTGACACCGACCGTATGCACAGGACTGGCTTACCGGAGGTGATTTATTCAGCAGGAAAAACAACTGAACAAGTCAGGTTAATCGCTGAAAGAATGTATCTTAAAGGGATTGACATATTGGCAACCCGCGCTGCTGAAGAGGTTTACCTGGCTGTTAAAAGTGTTGTGCCAGGGGCTGTCTATAATTCTTTGGCCAGGACTATTGTATATAAACATAAGGAAGAACTTTCAGGTAAAGGGTACATTGCTGTTATATCAGCCGGAACCTCAGATTTGCCCGTTGCCGAAGAGGCAGTTGAAACAGCACGATTCTTAAACAATAAAGTAGAAGCCATTTATGATGTGGGAGTTGCAGGAATTCATCGTCTATTCAACAAATGGGATATTATCCGTAATGCACGGGTAATTATTGTGGTAGCAGGTATGGAGGGAGCGTTGGCCAGCGTGGTGGGTGGACTTGTAGATAAACCAGTTATCGGCGTACCTACCAGTATTGGTTATGGCGCCAACTTCCAGGGACTATCAGCACTTTTATCGATGCTAAACAGTTGTGCGGCAGGCGTATCAGTTGTAAATATTGATAACGGCTTTGGTGCAGCATGTCAAGCTTCGTTGATCAACAAATTATAATTATCAATAATGAATGAAATAGTTTTGCTTTCCATCACAGCTGCTTCACTGGGCTTCGTTCATACTGCATTGGGACCGGATCATTACCTTCCATTTATTGTGTTAAGTAAAGCAAGAAACTGGAGTGTGACAAAAACCATGTTGATTACTTTTATCTCGGGAATTGGCCATGTAGGAGGTTCTGTAGTGATAGGACTTATTGGAATTGCCCTGGGAATAAGCCTGAATAAGCTGAAATTAATAGAAGGATTTCGCGGTGATACGGTTGCATTGTTATTGATTTTTTTCGGCATTGCATATACTGTCTATGGATTGTACCAGTTTATAAAAAATGGAGGACATCAGCATCTGCCCGATTATTTAATACCCAAAAGCATCCGACAGATCAAGCATCAGGTTAACCACGGATTGGAGAAAAAGGTTGATGAAACAAAATTAACACCTTGGGTTCTATTTATCATCTTTGTCTTTGGTCCATGTGAAGTTCTGATTCCCATGTTATTTATTCCCGCGGTACAAAAAAGTGGCATTGGCATTGCAGCAGTGGCGTTATTCTTTGGCATCACCACCATTGCGACCATGATGTTCATCGTCTACCTGGGACATGTTGGATCGGCATTTCTGAAATTTAAATCCAAAGAAAAATACATGCATTTGGTGGCAGGTTTGGTTATATTAATTTCAGGTCTGGGTATGCACCTTTTTAATTGGTAAATAGGGTCTGCTGAAAAACTCATCCCGATCCCGAGTACTCGGGAGGGACAGTATTATAAGAAGATATCAACCTGCAAATTAAAACAAGTGCTCCCGAGTACTCGGGATGAATTGACGATTCATCCCGAGTACTCGGGAGCACTTGTTTGTTTTTAGAATCAATTAATTGGGTATTTTTTGCAGATTCAAAAATGAAACAACCACACATACTTTGGTTATAGGTTATACCCTTGTAATATTCTAAGCAGCTGTCACTTGAATCATTTTAGGGTATAACCACCCCGAGTACTCGGGGTTATATATTTTACCCCGAGTACTCGGGGTCACCTCTGCGGTTATACCCATTTTCAATATTAAATCTTCACAATCAGCTTCTTACAGGGGTATAACCTATAACCAACATCTTTCGGAGAATTTTATTTCCCTTTCACTTCCAATGACAGTTTTAACAAGTCAATGGGAATGAGCAGTATTCAATTCTAACCAAATGAACCTAAAAAGTCGATACTGAGTTTTTCAGCAGACCCTAAGTAGTCCCATAATACTATTCATTAAAATATTTATCCATTAATCGTAATGCTGAAGGTAAACCTTTAATTGTCCCATTCCTACATGGCTCTATAATTAAAAAGATTTAGAATACGTATTTTTTCTTAAAAAAACCCATTTCAACTGTAACGATTCTACTTATCAGACGTCTTATTTCATTGCACAGAAAGTTCAATTATATTTCACAAATACGCAACTCATTTTTATTTACCGACATTTAAATGGGTCTTAGTTCAATAAAAGGAGCAATATAACCTTTTTACAGGATAAAATCAGCCGGTCATCGAAATATTGGAGGCTCATAAAGTAATTATTACGAATTTTGTATTGAAAATTAGTAGCATAGAAAACCATGATTAAATTACATAACATTCACAAATCATACGAAATGGGGAGCAATAGTCTCCATGTTTTAAAAGGCATCGACCTTCATATTGAACAGGGAGACTTTGTTTCTATTATGGGTTCCTCGGGTTCTGGAAAATCTACCCTTCTGAATATTTTAGGAATGCTCGATAATTATGATCAGGGAACCTACTACCTTGCCGGTAATCTGATTGCCAATCTGAGTGAGAAAAAAGCGGCCAAATACCGAAATGAAATGGTCGGTTTTGTTTTTCAATCGTTCAACCTGATTTCGTTCAAGAATGCCATGGAAAACGTGGCCCTTCCCTTATATTATCAAGATGTTCCACGTAAAAAACGTAACCTGATTGCCATGGAATACCTCGAAAAACTGGGATTGAAAGAGTGGGCCAATCACATGCCAAATGAAATGTCAGGTGGACAAAAGCAACGTGTCGCCATTGCACGTGCTTTGATTTCTCAGCCTAAAATTATCCTGGCCGATGAACCGACAGGAGCCCTTGACACTACAAACTCTTATGAAGTGATGGAAATCCTGAAAGAAGTCAATGCCTCTGGAATCACAGTGATTATTGTGACTCATGAACACGACATTGCTGCAATGACGCGCCAGGTGATTAGGCTGAATGACGGAGTAATCCATGAAATTATCAGCAATGGTGAACTGAAGCAGTTTCAGAATGTAACCAGGAAAGAAATGGAAATAGCCTAATATATAAGCCATGTTTGATATCGACAAATGGCAGGAAATTTTTGCCACCATCAAAAAGAATAAGATGCGGACCTTTCTCACAGGCTTTTCAGTAGCCTGGGGAATATTTATGCTCATGATACTTTTAGGTTCAGGAAATGGCTTGAGTAACGGGGTAGCAGCCAATTTCATGAACGATGCCGTTAATTCAATGTGGATATGGACAGGTGAAACCACCATTCCTTATAAGGGAATGAAATCAGGAAGACCCATCCAGTTTCACAATGAAGATCAGGATATTGTAAAGAAAGTTTCGGGAGTAGGGGTAACATCAGGACGTTATTTTATGGGTAATACCCGTTACTCCTATCATAAAGAATCAGGTGAATATACGACAGTTACCTGTCAACCGGAATTGAGAGAAATTGAGAATATAATTATTAACGAAGGTAGGTTTATCAATAATATCGACCTACTTCAAAATCGCAAAGTAATCGTATTGGGATTAGACATCAAGAAAGCCCTTTTTAAAGACTCCACAGCTTTAGGTGAGTACATCAACATCAATAAAGTACCATTTAAAGTAGTTGGAATTTGTAGTGAACCAGGTACAACGAATACCCGTGAAGGATATATTCCGCTAACAACCGCACAAATGATTTTTAACGGTAACAACCAGCTGCATAATCTTGCACTTACCATCAATGCCCAGACCCTTGAAGAAAGCAAGGCCATTGAAGAGCAGGTCAGAATGGTACTTTCACGCGAGCATAAATTTGATCCAAAAGACGAGGGTGCTATCGGATTATTTAATAAACTTGAACGTTACATTCAGACGATGAAAATATTTCAGGCCATTAAAATATTTATCTGGATTATTGGTATAGGCACACTCATAGCTGGAATTGTTGGGGTAAGTAACATCATGTTAATCGTAGTAAAAGAGCGAACCAAAGAAATCGGCATACGTAAAGCAATCGGAGCAAGTCCATCATCAGTGATCAGTTTAATCTTGCTCGAATCGATCATGATAACAACTATTGCGGGGTACATTGGTCTTGTTACAGGCACCGGCCTGATGGAACTTATCAACTATTATATGGTTAAATCAGCGGGAGCCAATGTTGCAGAACAGGGGGAAAGCATTTTTCTGAATCCTACCGTAGATTTCAATATTGCCATTTCGGCAACACTTCTATTAATCGTTGCGGGAGCCATTGCCGGATACATTCCAGCCAAACGCGCAGCTAGTATCAAACCCATTGTTGCACTTCGCGACGAATAAAAATAAGGAGACGATACTATGTTTGATTTAGACCTTTGGACAGAAATAATCAGTGCCTTGAAGAAGAATCGGCTTCGTAGTTTTATGACTGCATTCGGTGTCTTCTGGGGAATTTTTATGCTAATCATCATGTCAGGAGCCGGCAAGGCACTCGAGAACGGAGTGATGGACGGGGTAAGGGCATTCGCTTCCAACTCAGCCTTTTTCTGGACTGAAAGAACCAGCGTAGCCTATAAAGGATTTCAACGCGGTCGGCAATGGGATTATGACAATACAGATATTCAGTATATACGCACTAACGTAAAGGAAGTTGAATACTTATCTCCACGTTTATTTGGGTTTAAGCAGAAAGGCGATAATACTATCCGTGGCGAACGAACGGGAGCATTCCAAATGTTTGGTGACTTTCCCGACTACTTCAAAATTGACCAATGGACTCCCATTAAAGGACGGTTAATCAATGAAATTGATATCCGTCAGGAGAGAAAAGTATGCGTAATTGGTGAACGTGTGGTAGAGGTAATGTTTGCCAAAGATGAAAACCCTATTGGACAATATCTAAAAATCAGCGGAGTGTATTTCCAGGTAGTAGGGGTTATTCATCCTGAAACAAGAATCAATATTGGAGGAGGAAAGAAGGAAGAGACAATAATTATTCCATTCTCAACGATGCAGACTGCATACAATTATGGCGATGTGGTTCATTTCTTCTCAGTAACCTCTCAAAAAGGATATAAAGTAAGCGATCTGGAAGAGAAATTGAAAACTATTCTTAAAGATCGGCATAAAATTGCACCGGAAGATCTTCAGGCCATTGGATCGTTCAACATCGAAAAGGAATTCGTTAAATTCTCATCCTTGTTTCTCGGCATTCAGTTGCTTACATGGATTGTGGGTATCGGAACTCTTCTGGCGGGTGTAATTGGAGTAAGCAATATCATGTTGGTCATCATTAAGGAACGCACCCAGGAAATAGGCATTCAACGGGCAATTGGAGCAACTCCTGCAACTGTCATCAAACATATCGTTGCAGAAAGCGTATTCCTTACCGTAATGGCCGGATACATTGGATTATCGTTGGGTGTAGGAGTACTTGAAATATTGAACCGGATATTACAATCAGCAGGCGATACAATGTTTTTTCGCAATCCTGAAGTGAACCTGACCATGGCACTTTCGGCCCTTGGAATACTTGTAATTGCAGGAATAATTGCAGGATTGATACCTGCCAAAAGAGCAGTTAGCATTAAACCCATTGATGCGATCAGGGATGGGGGATAATTAGATTTGAAACAATAGAAAATAGATTATAGCCAATAGAAAAAACATATATAAAAAACCACCATCATGAAAAGAATAGTTAGAATCCTGGGAATTATAATCCTGGTAGGGATTTTCGGAGGAACCATTTATTTTCTCTATACGAAATCAAAAAAAGCACCTGAATTATTTGAAACAAAAGCACCGTTTGTAAGCAACGTTATTCGTAAAACAGTGGCTACAGGGTCCATCGTCCCAAGGAAAGAAATCGAAATTGTGCCTCAGGTTTCGGGTATTATTGACGAATTATACATTGTGGCCGGCGACTATGTAAAAAAGGATCAGGTGATTGCCAAAATCAAGATTATTCCTGACATGGTAAACCTCAACAACGCAGAGAACAGATTGAACCGTGCAAAATTAAGTTCAGATGATTCTAAAATAGATTACGATCGTCAGCAAAAACTGTATGACCAAAAGGTTATTTCGTATGAAGAATACAAAAGAGCCAAAGTAAGTTTCGATGCATCCAGGGAGGAATTATCGGCAGCTGAAAATAATTTGGATTTAATTAAAAATGGTGTAATAAAACGAGTACAAACAGTTACTAATACCCTTGTTCGTTCAACGGTCAACGGAATGGTGCTCGATGTCCCGATAAAAGAAGGAAACTCAGTTATTCAATCCAATACTTTTAACAATGGAACAACCATTGCAACGGTTGCTGATATGAAGGATATGATTTTCAAAGGTAAAGTAGATGAAACAGAAGTCGGCAAAATCAAGCAAGGCATGAACATCGAACTTGAAATAGGAGCCATCGATAAAGACAAATTTGGAGCCATCCTTGAATACATTGCCCCAAAAGGGAAAGAAGAGAATGGCGCCATTCAGTTTGAAATTAAAGCCACAGTGGTACTGAAAGAAAATCAGTTTATCAGGGCCGGTTACAGTGCAAATGCCAACATTGTACTGGAGAAAAAAGACAGCGTTCTGGTCATTCCTGAAGGGATGCTCAAATTTGAGAAAGATTCATCGTTTGTTGAAGTGGAAACAGCTACACCGCAAACATTTGAAAAACGAATGGTTAAAACAGGAATCTCTGATGGGATCAACATTGAAGTCATCAAAGGATTGGCCAAAACTGATAAAGTAAAAGGCGAAAAGATTGATCCCAAGAAAGTAAAGGAAGAAGAAAAGAAGAAAGTATAAAAAAGTATTAAATACCAAGTACCAAAGGAATAAAAATAAATTTAAAAATATAGGAATGAAACGAATGTACAGTCTCATTGCAGCATCTTTAATGCTTGTCATTTTCACCAGCGCTCAAGGAAAGCAAACGTGGTCGTTACAAAAATGTATCGACTTTGCAATCCAAAATAATATTCAGATTAAGCAGCAGGCCCTGAGTACTAAATATTACAACAATCAACAACAGCAGGCGAAGTACAACCGTTTGCCCAATCTCAATGCAAGTTTTCAGAATAATATGAGTTTCGGTTTGACTCCACAACCCAATACGAATGTTTATTTGGATCAAAAATCTAATTCTACAAATGGTTATGTTAGTTCAAATATTACTGTATGGAATGGATTTATTCTTACCAATGCCATTAAAGCTGCCGATTTGGACTTGCGGGCAAGTATGGAAGATATGCAGAAAGCGAAAGATGATTTGATGCTTAATATTGCAGCTTCTTATCTTGAAATACTTTTTGCAGATGAATTAATCATCGTATCCGAAGATGTTTTAAAAGTAACACAGCTTCAGATTGACAGAACAGGAAAATTAGTGGAGGCAGGAAGCCTTGCTAAAGGTAGTTTACTCGAAATTGAAGCACAATTTGCACGTGAAGAATTAAATGTGGTAAACGCCCAAAACAGATCTCAGTTGGCTTATCTAAATTTATATCAATTCCTGGAATTGCCTTCGACTGAAAGTTTCAAGATTGAGAAACCAGTACTTCCTGAAATCGGAGCCAACTTATCCATTATCAATTCTATGGACATATTCAGAAAAGCAGTTCAAACTAAGCCAGCAGTTAAAAGTGCTGAATTTAAACTCGAAAGCGTCCGCAAACAATTGAAAATTGCAAAAGGAAATTTATTGCCTTCCCTTTCATTTGGAGGCTCATATAGCAATCAATATACCTACTTTTTCAATTTCCAGAATTCGTCTTTAAAAGATCAGTTGAAAGGTCAACAACGTTATGGGTTTGGAGCAACTCTTACTATTCCAATTTTCAACCGTTATCAGGCACAAACCCAGGTGAAGAATTCGCAAATTCAAGTGGAGACTTCTGAGTTGACCTTACAAAATACCAAAAACCTTCTTCGCAAAGACATTGAACAGGCCTATACCAATGCATTGGCAGCTTATAAAAGGTATATTGCCAACCAGAAGGCAGTAGTTTCATCCACAGAAGCATTCCGTTATACCGAAGAAAAATTCAATGTAGGAATGATCAATTCAGTGGAGTACAACCAGACCAAAAACAATCTTACTACCGCTCAGAGCGATTTGCTTCAGGCAAAGTATGAATATATTTTCAGGACCAAGATCCTTGATTTCTATAATGGTCAACCTATTAAACTTTAGTGAGTCAGAATAGTTATAACCCATCATACTAAAAGTCTAAAAAAATACCCGTCTGAAACAACAGACGGGTATTTTTATGTAGATTTAAAGTGATATTCTTTTGTTAATATTAACTAAACGAACGATATACTGCGAAGTTCCTCAGCGTATTTTTTAAGTCCGTATTCAATACGCTGGGTTACTTTACGGCTTGGTTTTTTAATTCCGGCCACATATTGTCTCATCAGGCTTTCATTAATTTCTGATATTCGCGCCAGACTGCTTTGATTGATCAACCCACTATAACCATCGATCATAGTTGGAATATCCTTAAAAACGAATTCAAAATCATAAGGCTCCATCATCCATGGCTTACGCTCTTCTTCATACAATCCTTCGATATGAAAAGAAAGGCCATTGGATATATCTTGCTTTAATTTTTCAACTGATTCACGGGCAATTACATATCCATCAATTTCAGGCAAGTGTGCCGACACTCCATTGCCCGCTTTACATACAATCACTTTCAGAGTTTTCATATAGAGGTTGTTATGATGCAAAGGTAACAATTAAAGTTACCTTTATTGACCTTTTCCATTTATTTAATACCCACAAAATCCACTTTCTTATTTATACAAAACACAGGATAAACTATTTGTCCAACTTTAAATCTACAAAAATGTGAATTAATTTGTCAGAATGAATTCCAGCCAAATTGCCTAATAATTTAAGGTTAATTTACTGAAATAATCTTTGAAAAAGAACTCTTGATACTTTTTTTCTTCACTCAAATAGACTACTTTTGCGCCATAAATCAATATCATTATACAAAATGGACGAAGGGCCTGCGCATATATTAATAATTATTAACCTGACATAGCAGGATAGCCATTCAATTGTATGCGCTTCTTGTCTATATCATAAAGTAAGGAGGTGTATATGACATCTATCACCACATTTTATTTAAGCCGCCTGATTGGGAAAAAGGTGGTCGATCTCAACGGGAAATACCTTGGTATTGTCAAGGATTTATTAGCCGAATCTGATTCTTCTAATTATTCAGCAGGACACCCTGTTATTCATGGCATTAAGCTTAAGTTGAAGAACCAGGTTGGATTTTATTCTTTTCAGGATTTCAAAATTGAGAAACTAAATGGATCTGTATCAGTCCGTTGCAATCAACTGAAAGAATTATCTGCCGATCATATCACTAACGATTTATACCTTGTCGATTCGGTTCTCGACAAACAAATCATTGATATCAACGGCCGTAAGCTGGTTCGTGTAAACGATGTGCGCCTGGTTACAATTGTCAATGGCACTTTTGCCGTTGCTGTTGACATAGGGATCGAAGGACTGTTGCGCAGAATAGGCATAGCCAAGCCCTTAAAATATTCTGCATCCCTCTTCAATGGCCATATCCCCTCCAAATTTATACTTTGGGAAGATGTTGAAACCATCGACTCTTCGAATTCTAAAATCAAGCTGTCGAAGAGTTACAAAAAACTTCAAACACTGCATCCCTCTGATTTGGCTGATATTATTGAAGATTTAGGCCGTAAGGCCAGTGCAGAGGTATTTTGGGCCCTTGATGAAGAACAGGCAGCGGATGTTCTTGAAGAACTTGAAATTGAAACCCAGGTCCATATCATAAAGAGTTTATCCATCGAGAAGGCAGCCGATTTGCTGGATAAAATGCCTGCTGATGAAGTAGCTGACATCTTTGATGCATTGGGCGACGAAAAGGTTGAACTTCTGTTAAATGAAATGGAGAAAAACACTTCGAAAGAGGTGCGTGAATTACTCGATTATCCCGACCATGCCGTTGGAAGTATTATGTCCACCGAAGTAATGTCATTTAATAAAGATACAACTGTTGAGGAAGTTTTTGCTGAATTAAGAACCAAAGAACCAGAAGCAGAATCTCTGTATAACCTTTTTGTAACCGATGAAAAAGAAGTTCTGATTGCCACTTTTTCCTTGCGTGATTTAGTGGTTTCACCTCTTGAGACGAAGATATATCAAATCATGAAACCTTCTCCAGTTCGATTGTATGACTATCAGGAGATTGATGAAATTGCAGAATTCATCTCCAAATACAATATGCTTGCTATTCCTGTAGTTGATAAAAATGAGATGTTGCAAGGGATGGTAGTCATTGATGATGTGATAGATGATTTAATGGATAAACGCCGAATGAATAAATAAGAGGGAACGTGTAATGTTTAAAAACAAAAAATCACTTTTCCAAAGGATCGCCATTTTTCTGGCCATTCTGGGTCCGGGCATCATCACCGGAAGTGTTGACAACGACGCTGGAGGAATTACGGTTTATTCGATTGCCGGCGCTGTTTATGGGTATAACCTGATATGGACTCTTATTCCTTCATTTATAGTGCTTGTTGTCATTCAGGAAATGAATGCACGTATGGGTATAGTGACCGGCAAAGGACTTGCAGACCTTATTCGTGAAAATGCAGGAGTTAAAGTTACATTCTTCATATTCATTGGTTTACTGATTGCAGATATTGGAAATACGACCACTGAATTTGCCGGGGTTGCCGGAAGTATGGAAGTATTTGGAGTCAGTAAATATATATCAGTGCCCATAATAGGCTTTCTGATCTGGATGCTGGTAGTAAAAGGAACTTACAAAATTGCAGAGCGAATATTTCTGCTTTTCAGTGTATCCCTTCTGATGTATGTCGTATCGGCCCTTATGGGAAAACCACATTGGAGTGAAATTGGCCATTCAATTGTTCATCCTGAATTGGAAATAAATACCCAAAGCCTTGCTATGATCATCGGAATTATTGGAACAACTATTGCTCCCTGGATGCAATTCTACATGCAATCGTCAGTCATAGAAAAGGGCCTGGACATGAAACAATATAAGTATTCGCTCATAGACATTGTGGTAGGCTGTATTGCAACAGTTGTGGTCGCCTTTTTTATCATTGTAGCCTGTGCGTCTACCTTGCATGTTAACGGGCAAGTAATCAACGATGCCAAAGATGCTGCTCTGGCCTTAAAACCACTTGCCGGCGAACTGGCATCACAGGTATTTGCATTCGGACTATTTATTGCCTCCATCTTTTCGGCCACCATATTACCCTTGGCAACAGCCTTTTATGTCTGTGAGGCTTTTGGATTTGAAGCTGGAATTGATAAGAAGTGGGATGAGGCCAGAGAATTTTATATACTCTATACCGGCATTCTGGTGCTCTCAGCTGCCATCATTCTAATTCCAAATGCACCACTTATCTTTATATCATTGTGGACTCAAGTAATAAACGGAATGCTCCTACCCGTAGTTTTGGTCTGTATGATTTTATTGGTTAACAACAAAAAAATCATGGGCAAATACGTCAACAAGCCTCTGAATAACATCATAGGCTGGGGTGCAGTAATAATTCTTACCGGCTTATCTTTATTACTTTTGGTAATGCCCCTGTTTGAATAATGTACAATAAAAATTGATATTTCACGAACCTATTTGATTGAATAGTTTGTCGAATGAATGTAAGGAATATTTCCAGAGTAAAAAATAAGGTTCAATCCAATATAATTTGGATTGAACCTTATTTTTTGCACTCCATCGTCCTCATTATCACTATCATTACTCCTTTTTTCTCAATTCAAACTATAAACAGGCCAACAACTAAATCCAATTCCCAGAGCTTTTATACCCGAGCTTGTCGTAGTAGGTCCCACTACAAGTTTCCTTTCTCTGTCCTTTCTCTGTTTTATATCTGTTTTGTATACTTCGAATAATATACATATCAAATATTAATATAATAGTAATATTTACGAATAATATACGTATTATATTAGTATTTGATTTGTATTTGATTCGAAATATACAAAACAGATATAAAACAGAAAAAGGACAGAGAAAAGACAGATACTATGACAGGTTGAACATAGAAACTTCTACTGGCAGGATCAGAAAAAGCAACAATAAGGTTGAAGGAATTCACTTTAGGTGAGTTAGATTTTTCAACATCTGAATGCTGCAAATAATGGAATAATGCAATGAAGGAGAAGCAATTACAGGAAGTAACAGAGCACTATTTCAAGTGGCTCCTACCATTGAATTCAGGCCAAATATAGAAATTCACCCCGTATTATCTTAAATAAAAATAGATTTTATACTTCAATCCAAAGTAAATATGAAGACATACACTACCCCACCTTTAGCTCCAGCTAGTAAAAATATGGCTACCGGTATCTTCATGATTTTCGATACGCAGGTGGGTATCAATCTCTTGCTGCATTTCCTCGACATGTGAAATCACTCCCACGATCCGGTTTTCCTTGCGCAGCGATTTAAGGGTATCGAATACAATTGATAATGCATCCTTGTCCAAAGAGCCAAATCCTTCATCCAGGAAGAAGAAGTTTTGGTTTGAATCTGTGATCTTTTGAATATTGTCGGCAAGAGACAAAGCAAGGGACAAGGCAGCCTGAAATGTTTGACCACCGGAAAGCGTTTTCACACTGCGAAGCTTGCCCCCATTGAGGAAATCGCGAACCTCGAAACTGTTGTCTTCAGTGATTTCCAGGCTCAGCTTTTGACGGGTGAGCTGAAAGAAACGATCATTGGCAGCGATACACAAATTCTGCAGGTACACCGATGAAATGTAGTTAACAAAACCACTTGCTTTGAAGAGTGATTTTATCAACTTAATGTTCTCACCTCTCAACTCGAATTGCTCCAGTGCTTTTTGAAGCGCTGCCTGATTTTTCAGATCACTTTTCAGCTTATTTAATAATTCAGACAATTTACCAAACAGTTGATTTTTCTGATTCAGATTCTCATTGATGACAACCATTTCAGAAATAAGTAGTTGATGTGCTTCACTGTTGTAAGTACGATCGCCAATTTCTATTTGCAACTGTACCACCTGACTTTGGAGCAATGCCAGTTGTTGCCTGAAATCAGACAGCTTTTGCTTTTGAAAATCAAGGTTTATCTGCTGAGCCAAAATCGCATTTACTTGGTCGATTGATTGATAACCAGCTGTCTTTAACTGCACTTCAATCTGTTGCTGCAATTGAGTTTGGGCAAGCTGTTCGTGCAAAAGCTCTTTCCGATTCGCTTCCAAACTTCCACCCAGCGTATCTTTAGTTCTCCGAAGTTCTTTGAGTTGGTTGGCGAGTTGATTGAATTGCTTTTCCAAATACTCATGTTTTTGAATCAGGACACGTTTCTCACCTTCAATTTCAGCTGAATTTTTGGTTCGATATTCATCCAAATTCACCAGATGAATTTGTTCTGTAAGCGTTCTGATTTCCGTTTGACCAATGGTCAATGCTGTTTTAATCTTTTCTATTTCATGCTGAAATTTTTCTTTGTTCAACAGCTCCTTATCCAGTTGAGCGCCGAGCTTGTCAACTTTTTCACCATTGTCATCCAAGAATTTTTGAATCGATTGAGCCAGAGCAAATGCTTGGCTTACACTACTTTCGTCTTTGAATGCATCCCATTGAAAAAGAGTGGTATGGCTTTGCATTTTTGCCTCCAGCATCTTCCATTTGTCTTTCAACCCTTCAAGATGTGAAGAATTAAATTTCAACTGATTGGCAAAATCAACTAGCTGACTGATATTCTCATTGGCCCAGGCAATCTGCTTTTCCAGGTTTATTTTAGATTGAAGAGCTTTCAACAATGCCTCAGCCACACTTGCAGCACTCAGTACAACAGGATGTTGCAACGAACCGCAAAGAGGACAAGCTTCACCGTCGTGCAGGTTAACAGCATACTCTTCAAGCTTTACCTGCACCCTGTAATGGCCAATTTCTTTATCTATTTCAGAAATTTGCAGCTTAAATTGTTCAATCTGAACTTTGAGATATGAAATTGCTTGAGTACTATTCGCTTCACCCGGAAGGTTTAAAAATAGGGGATCAGTAAATTGGGTTTTTACTGCTTCTTTAATTCTAACTATTTCCTTTTCATATTTCTGAAGTTCAAGCTTCGAAATCTCAAGTTGCTGATGTAGGTTGTTATTCTCAACATGCCATGTTTTTACCTTCGAGAGAAGGGCCAGGTCGGGGAGTTTTGTCTTTTCAACTTTAATTAATTGTTCAAGTTTTTCCTTTTCCTTTTTCAAATCAACTGCCTGAGCTATTGTTTTATCCAAAATCAATTGCCCTTTTTTAATCCGTTCATGATCCAATAAAACGGCTGCTGACAAAGCATTTAACCTCACCAATTTCACCAGCTCATCGGCTTTCTGTTTGAGTAAATCACGATTGTCATAGTCGGTTTTTATTTCAGCAAAAGTCTTTTCAGCCAAAGCAATCTCTTCTTCAGACTTTTTCAGGTTGACAGTTTCTTTCTCAATCTGACTTGTTTTATGAGTAATTTTTTGGGTACTTAGGGTCAGGGCATCCAGCAGACTTTTAAATTGAATGAGGCATCGTTCGTAATGCTGAATGGTTGTTTCAAGTAGGATAAATTCAGGCTCACGAGCCTTCATACCAGACAATTGATGTTGGGTATCAGTCATTTTCCGAACCAGTTCCTGCAACTGTTTCCATTCAGTTTCTTTCTTCTGATTTTCAGAAAGTGTTTTTCTAAGCTGAGCGATTCCCGTCTTCGCCAGTTGAAGCTGCTCTTCATATTGTTTTACTTGCTGCGGATCAATGGCACCAAGTTGTTGCAGTTGACCCTGAAGGTTTTGTCGTTGCGCATTGTTTTTCGCTTCAAGAGAAGCTACCTTGTAGAAAAGTTCAAATCGATCGAGGTTAAATAGTTCCTTCATCATTTGGGTACGATCCTTATTTCCCAATTGCAGAAACTCCTGAAATTGTCCCTGTGGAATGATGATTGTGCGTTTGAAATTGTCGTAACTCAGGCCAATTGCTCTTCCAAGTTCATCAGGCTCAATGGGAATCCAAGCGTCATTTTCTTTTCGGTATGCTGAACGGTCAAGTGATTTGACTTCTTCGAACTTTTTACCATTGCGCTTGCCCTTCACTACTGCCAGGTAAGCTGTTTGCTCTTTCCCTGTTTCGAAACTGAATTCAATGAACAACTCGTTAGATTTCAGGTTCATCATATTATAATACCGATTATCACCCGATAGATTGAGGCGATCTGTCTTGCCGTAAATAGCAAAAGTGATGGCTTCCAGAATACTGGATTTACCGCTACCTACAGAACCAAATATTCCAAACAGGTTGGCTTCCGTCAGTTTGGTAAAGTCGATGGTTTGCTTTTCCTGATAAGAGTATAATCCTTGTAAGGTGAGTTTTATTGGTATCATAATTGATTCTTTTCCTGCATGTTATACTTTATTCTTCGTTTTCTGCCAATAGTTCAGTGAACAATGCCATTACATCCCCATTGGGAGCCTGCCCCTTGGAATGCTTGAAATAATCGGCAAAAAGTTCTTCCATACTTTTAGTCAAGTCAATATTTTTTTTGCTTCCAGAAGAGAGTCCAACTGCATTTTTCACTTCAGGAATAATTGTTACGATACCATTGTGTGCGCCTGTCAATCTTTTCCTATCATGAGCTGTAAGATAGGTATCGGTCACCATGGTAAGTTCAACCAAACAATCTGGGTTTTCGGTAAGCCATTCCAGGGCTTCTTCAATTCCCTCAGCACGTTTGCGAAGGAGCTTACGACCGCATTTAAGCTCAACCTCCTGAAGATGAACCACCTCCCCTGGTTCGGCATCAATCAGGAGTACATATTTTTTCTGATTGGCCTCAGCAAAACTATATGACAATGGACTGCCGCTATAATAAACAGGACATGGTGCCGAGTCGATACGATTCATCCGGTGCAAATGCCCCAAGGCGGTGTATTGAATTTGATTTGGAATATTGGCAGAATAGATAATTTGAGCACCTCCAACATGTAGAATAGGCTTTTCATCAACAGGTTCTTCCAGTTGAGTGCCCCCTTTTTTCATCACAAAAAGATGAGTGGCAAGAATATTTATCCCACTTTCATCGCAATATTTTATGGCAAGATCATTCCATTTTTCCTGAAGGATGGATCGTAGTTCTTCTTCACTGTCCTCATGACCAAGGTATGTTTTCAGTCGGAATTCATTGGCATAAGGAGTTAACAACAGGCGTAATGGCACGGATACATCGGGAATTTGAAGTTCCAGAAAGCCTTCTGTACTTTGAAGCACTTTTAGTCCTGATTCAAGTTCGAATACAGGAACCACGGAATGGGGGAAGCCTGTAAAAATGATTCCGCATTCACGGGCCAACGGATCAGGCGCCTCAATGCGATCAGGTGAATCGTGGTTGCCTGCAATGGCAATGACAGGGCGCTTTCCGTTGTTCGTCAGTCGCTTTAAAGTTTTGTAGAACAAATCGACTGCCTCAGTCGGCGGGTTGAAGGTATCGAACAAATCACCTGAAACTATGACTGCATGAACCTTTTCACGGTCAGCTATATCGCAGATTTCCTGCAATACAAGCTGCTGTTCTTCAATCCTTGAAAAGTCTTCAAGCCTTTTACCAAGGTGCCAATCAGAAGTATGAAGTAGTCTCATGATGATTCTTAAATTGTAATTTTTGATGTGTTAAATGCACAATGTCAAATATAATCATTATGAATTAGAATTCTGCAAAATTTGTTGGATAGTATTATAAAATTATGACTTTGATGATTAAGGTAAAAGTGCATCACATGATATTGTTGTGGACACTTGAGTACTCGGTATCAAAACCCATATTCAGTTATGTCTTTTTAAAAGAATCTTACATTTATTTATAATTACCGTTGACTTTGCTTTCCCCACAACAATATCTTATGATCCAAAAAGGTCTGGTTTTCGAGCTGAATAGTATCAATTAAAAAAGGCCGCTAGTTCAATCGAACAACGGCCTTTCACTACTATCCCTAACAAACCTATTTCGTTACTTCCCAGCAACAACGTACCGGTGAGGTAATTTTGCCTTCGATTTTTAAGACGTTCATGGCTTTCTCCACCACTTTTTTATCCAACCCCGATAATTCTGCAATTTCACCAGCTTTCACAGGCTTTCCAGCAGCATTCATTACAGCCAAAACTTTTTCAACACTCATCATCTATGGTTTAAAAAATTGAAGCTGCAAGTTATATAAAATTCGAATTAAAACCTGCTATCTACAATTTTCCAGTCCAATACTTTCCAGAAATCAGCAACGTATGCTGGACGAAAATTTTGTTTATCTAAATAATATGCATGTTCCCAAACATCGCAGGTTAAAAGTGGAGTAGATCCATCGCGAAGCGGACAACCAGCATTGCTGGTTTGAACGATAGCAAGCTTACCATCTGCATCCTTTACCAACCATGCCCAACCGCTGCCAAACAGGGTTGTTGCAGCCTTGTTGAAAGCTTCTTTAAAGGCATCGAGCGAGCCAAAAGTGACTTGTATGGCTGCTTTTAATTTGCCTTCAGGTACTTCAACAGGAGTTTTTGAAAACTGTTCGAAATAGAAAGTGTGATTAAAGACTTGGGCAGCATTGTTGAAAATACCACCTTCGGCTTTTTTAATAATCGTTTCAAGAGTTGCATTTTCGAATTCCGTGCCTACTATCAGGTTATTGACGTTGGTCACATAGGCTTGATGGTGTTTACCATGGTGGAAATCGAGTGTACGGCCACTGATGTATGGTTCCAGGGCATCATTTGCATAAGGCAATGCGGGTAATGTAAAACTCATCTTGGTATCTTTAAGGTTAAACAATGATTTTTGTTTTTCATAAAGATAACAAAAATTGGCATGTAAAGGTTTGCTAAATCTGTAATAGAATCGTTATTTATAATAATTCTAAATAAGGAATGCTCAATACAGCAATTATGGATTACAAATCTTCCATTGAAAGGCCTTTGTATTCAGCCTCGTATCCTTTTAGTTGTGATAAAAGGTTCTTTGCTTTATCCTGCAATACAGGCAGGCTGATATTTTCCTTTTTGCGTTTGACTTCAGCAAATAGAACCCTCTTTTCCAGGTCATTCACAGCAACGATATCAATCTCACTTAGATTTCCTTTTTCCCAATAGGTACCTATGGCAGAATAGTGCTTTGAAGATGCAAGTTTCTCAGTAAAATACCTTTCCAATATTTTACCACTGTAAGTCGGATAATCCCTTTCTACAATGGATCGGAGGTATTCAAAATTTCCTATTTCGACTGCACTTTGGTATTTATAGATAAACCGAAACCAGAAATTGAGAAAATTATCCACAATCGCGTATTTAATATTTCGTCCACCGGGCTTGGAGAATATGGGGCGCACTTTTTGAATTAAATTGAAATCATTCTCCATCCTTTCCAAATATCCTCCTACACTAACTTCTAGAATCGATTCAATATCAGATCGGGATGTTTTTGAGTAAGCTATTAATGAGAGTATTGAAAAATAGGTAGCATAATCTTTTCCGAATTCTTCTATTAATACATTTCTCCCCTCATCGATAAAAAGGGAGTTCTCCCTGAACACTTCATCCAATATTTTTGGCAGTGTAAATGCTTTTTTGTTGACCAACAATTCCACATATTTTGCAACCCCACCAGTAAATGTATAAAATGCCAATAAATCCTCCGCTTTGTATTTTGGATAATGATCAAAAAGAATTTCTTTGAGCGTATTAACATCAAATGATTTTACATGGATGCGTTCGGTAGCCCTTCCAAAGAGTGGTTCCTTCGAATTCTCAAATATATTCTTCATCAGAGAGTAGATAGACCCGCAAAGAATCAGGTTTATTTTACTCTTCCCTTTATAACTATCCCAAATGTTCTGTATTTCACTATATACAGATGGGTTCACCAATTTGAACTCCTGAAATTCATCAATGATCAATGTGAAATTTCTGGTTTCAGACAATTCCATCAAGTAATGGAACAGATCTTTAAAACGGATAAACGATCCAAAAAGTTTTACCTGTAGTTTACGTTCAATCTCTTCTTTGAATTCGTCACAGATAAGCACTTCGCTTTTGCGGGTAACAAATAAATAGAGGGCAGTATCTTCATTCTCAATGGCTTTTTTCAATAGGCTAGTCTTCCCAATACGGCGACGGCCAACAACAACCGTCATTTGAGCATCCGTTGCGGATCGCTCTTTTATTGAACTCAAAAGGTCCAGTTCCTTTTCTCTGTTATAGAATTTCATACCGCATATTTATCTATTATTGCAACGTGCATTACTGTAATGGCCATTGCGAGAATACAAATATACAATATTTTAGAAATATAAGACCAATGGAAATGAAATATTAACCTCCTGATTTCTTCTAAAATTTATATTGTGAATGAATACTGATCACTTCTCACTGATTACTTATTACTTATTACTTATACCCGATCAGGTATATTCTATCTATATATTAAATATTTATACCCGAAAAGGTATAATTCAAATATATTTCTTATATTTATACCCGTAAAGGTATAAAATATGCTACTAAGTGAATTTGTAAAAGAAAAAAGGAATTCGGTAAAGCTTACTCAGCCAGAATTGGCTGAAAAGGCTGGTGTAGGTCTCCGATTTGTGCGTGACCTTGAACAAGGTAAGGAAACTATGAGACTGGATAAAGTAAATCAGGTTTTACAACTCTTTGGATATCAAGTTGGAGCTATTCCTATGAACCGTAATCTATCATCAGATGAGAAAAGCTGAAATAAAAATGCATGATCAAACAGCCGGTTGGCTTTCACAAGATGAAGATGGGTACCACTTTAGTTATGATGCAAGTTATCTGGATATGCCAAATATAGAGCCGATCAGTCTGACAATACCATTGCAGAAAGCAAATTATAACAGTAAAATATTGTTTCCATTCTTCGACGGACTGATACCTGAAGGTTGGTTACTTGAAATTGCAGAAAGAAACTGGAAATTAAATCCCCGAGACCGAATGGGACTATTACTGTCCTGTTGTAAGGATTGTATCGGTGCAGTAAGTGTTCATCCTGTGAATGAGGAGGATGAGTTATGAACAGATGTTTGTATTGCTATCATCCGTTAATTGAAGATGAAATAGATTTTCATACTTCATGCAGCAAAAAAATCTTTGAACAGTCCTCTCCGCCCGAATTATCCTACACCGAAATGCAGATGGAAGAGCTTGCTTTACAGGTTGTTCGCAGCCAGATAGCAGTTACTGGAGTACAGCCCAAGATTTCATTGGAATTGGCAACCCATCAAAATAAAAAAGAACCCAAACGATTTACTATTGTAAGATTGTGGGGAGGTTATATATTAAAGCCTCCGACCCAGCAATATCCGCAACTTCCAGAAGTGGAGGATCTTACGATGCATTTGGCAACAATTGCAAAAATGGGAGTTGTACCCCATAGTTTAATACGGCTAAAGTCAGGGAAACTGGCTTATATCACCAAACGTATCGACCGTACCAAAAACGGGAAGATTCACATGGAGGATATGTGCCAGTTAACAGAGAAATTAACTGAAGATAAATACCACGGCTCTTATGAACAGATTGCCAAAACCATATTGAAATATTCAGCCAACCCCGGATTAGATGTGGTGAAATTCTTTGAGCAGGTCCTTTTTTCCTTTCTCACAGGTAATGCAGATATGCATCTAAAGAATTTTTCACTGATCCACCAACTCGGCATAGGTCCAATTCTTTCACCTGCCTATGATCTGGTTGCAACTATTCTTGTAAATCCAGCCGATGATGAAGATTTAGCATTAACGCTCAATGGCAAAAAAAAGAAAATACGTCGCAATGACTTTGTGGCAGCCTTTAACACCTTAAATCTGGGCACCAAACAACAGGAAAATATCTTTAAGAAAATGTTGCAGGCAAAGGATAAATGGCTTGAATTCATTGATGTCAGCTTCATGAGCGATGATTTCAAAGAGAAGTATAAGCAATTAATTCAAGAAAGATTCAGAAGAATATCTATTCTAAAATAAACAATTTATACATGCCGGGAAGATGACAGATTCGACTATCAAAATGTAGTGTTGTGTAACAGGTAATATGTCGGATAAAGTGTTCCCACACTTCCTATACTTCCTACACTTCCTCACTTCCTATTTTCATTTTTCGCAGTTTCACAGTTTCACAGGGTTTTTAAAGTGGCTGCTCAATTGTCGTCTTAAATTTTATATTTGAGTTGGTTAATGAAGTTATGGGTTAAGGGTTTGGATAAATATTTTCCACGTGCCAAAATAAAATGATCCCATTTTGACAATTGATTTCAAAATGCGTTTTTACGAAATAGGAAGTGAGGAAGTGTAGGAAGTGAGGAAGTGGAAAGTTTCAGACTCTGCAGGATGATTGTATTTCACTCCAATTGTCCAAATGAGTGTCATTTTTGCAGATGCCAGAAGCATCACATTAGCTGTTACATGACATTAAAATTGATGATATGTTGAACTGTCGGATTGTCGGATTGTCGGAATCTTAATGCAGATAGCCATTATATTCTGTTTTCTATTTAATTGATAGCCATTTGTTTTGAAATTGACAACAAAACGAAATAGTAGACATAGTCTGTGGGAGGCAAACATAAAAAAACCGCCCGGAACCTCTGCTCCGGGCGGAAAAAAACCAAAAATCAACTAACCTTTAAACCGTTGGGTAACCTCATCCCAATTAACCACGTTGAAAAAAGCTTCTAAATAATCGGGACGTCGATTTTGATACTTCAGATAATATGCGTGTTCCCACACATCCACCCCAAGTATGGGCGTACCTTTTACTTCTGCCAGATCCATTAAAGGGTTATCCTGATTAGGAGTAGATGAAATTACCAAACTTTCACCCTGCTTTACCAGCCATGCCCAACCAGACCCAAATCTGGTAAGAGCAGCTTTGGTAAAAGCTTCTTTAAAATTTTGATAAGACCCAAAAGTTGAATTGATGCTTTTCAACAAATCACCCTCTGGTTGCTTTGCCCCACCTGGAGCCATGATTTCCCAGAATAAATTGTGATTGTAAAAACCACCTCCATTGTTGCGCACTGCAACCTCCTGAGACGATATGTTGGCCAAAATTTCTTCTATTATCTTGCCTTCCATGGCAGTACCCTTGATAGCAGCATTCAGATTATTGGTATATGCAGCATGATGTTTATCATGATGTATTTCCATCGTCTGTGCGTCGATGTATGGTTCAAGTGCATCAAATGCGTAGGGTAATTTGTTTAATTCAAATGCCATGTTGGTTCTTTTTAAGAATAAGAATTAAATACTACTTAATCTTCAATACAAACATAGCACCTATTTAGATTCAATCCAAATAAGGAACTCTTTTTTTTCATCAATGTTTTCTATCCCCCATAGACAAAATTAATGATTGGTTCAATAGATGAAACTACTTCCACCCAGAAACTCCCTGATAAGCGACGTAGGAGGAATTTCCAGATCGTCGATGGGTTTGAAATAGGACAGAAATTTAAGCAGTCGGTTACTCTCAGAGAACTCCGGCTGACTTTCAGTCACCGCTTTCAGTAGAGGTTCTGCATATTTTTTCAGCACTGCCAATTCGTATACCAATGCTGAGTTAAACATGACATCTGCATTTTCCTGGTAAGGAAAGATATTCTTGTCTTCACCTGCACGCACGCTTGGCCAGCGACGAATCGTTTCCTGCGCTGTATAATTTCGATATTTACTATCGCGTATGATTCTGCGGATCAATCGGTTATCGGTAGTAGATATATGATTTTGATCATCAAAGGAAATTTGGGTCAAGGCTGACAAGAATATTTTATAAATGTTCTCCGATTTAATATGTGGAATCAGGTTGGGATTCATTCCATGAATTCCTTCAACTATCAAAATACTGTTAGGCCCAAGCTGCAACAATTTGCCGGAAGGAATACGTTGGCCCAGAGTAAAGTTGAAAGTAGGCAAATCAATGGCCTCATGATTGAATAGTTTGATCAGGTGTTCATTAAAAAACTCAATATCAATGGCTTCAATGGCTTCAAAATCATATTCGCCAAAACTATCCAACGGAGTTTTATCTCTGTCAACAAAATAATCATCAAGCGAAATCATGATTGGTTTGAGTCCATTTACAGCAAGTTGAACCATGAGACGCTTACTGAAAGTGGTCTTACCCGAGGCTGAAGGGCCTGCTATCAGAACGATCTTAATCTGACCTCTACGTTCATTGATCACATTGGCAATTTCGGCCACTTTCTTTTCGTGCAAGGCTTCCGATATTTTAATGATATCGCCCCCTTTGCCACTTAAAGTATTGGCATTCAAATCGGCAAGGTTGGCCACTTCTAATATTTCAACCCAATCTTTATGTTCCTGAAACACTCCAAAAAGCTTATCGAGCTTCACATAAGGCTGAACCTCGTTGAATTTTATTGGATTGGGAATTCTCAAAAGCAACCCATCATAATATGCAACAAGGTCGAATACCTTTACATAACCAGTTGACGGTAACATATATCCATAAAAATAATTGCCCAGAATACCCAGAAAATACAGGTAAGCAAATAAGTCACCTTGCTGTTCTATAAGTCGGCCTTTAAAAATCAAATTCTGTTGTTGGCAAATTTCAATTGCTTCAGCAGTTGGCAATCCCACCTTCTTAAAAGGAATATTAAGTTCAATCAATTGCCGCATTTCATTTTTAATGGCAAAAATGTCAGAATCAGTTATAGGTCTTTGCAAACCAACAAGTTCACAATAATATCCCCTGGAGATGCCGTGCATCATTTTGAGCTTTACCTGTGGAAATACCTCATGAACAGCAGCATACAATATAAAAAACAGCGATCGGGTATACAATCGCATTCCATCTGGATGAGAATAGTCAATGAATTCAACTTTCTTGGTTTTTACAAACACAAATGAAAGTTCTTTCACCTTGTTATTGATTAACGCACCAATAATCGGATTCTTTAATTTTACCCCAAAATCATCTTTGATTTCCATCAGCGTAATGCCAAGAGGATAAGTCCTTTTGGTATTGGTATTGACACAATAAATGTCGATTGTATTTGTAAGTCCCATGTCTAGTTTAAAAAGATTACACGGATTAAGGCGGATTACACGGATATCAAACGATCAAATGCAATACAACTCAGTTCCTTATTTATTTATTTCTTATACTTTATTTCTTATACTTTAAAATTGCACGGATTAAAGCTGATTAAACGGATTGGGCGCTCAATTTTCAATCACTAAACCTTATTCCTTAATTTTTATTTCTTATCCCTTACTTTTTACTTTTTACTGACCACTTGCCACTTGCCACTAACCATTGATCACTTCTTCCCCCCTACCTTCTTCAATTCTTGCCTGAGATATTGAGCTGTGAACGATTCCTCGTTCTTGATCACTTGTTCAGGAGTGCCAAAACAAACCACTCTTCCACCCTCTTTACCGCCTTCAGGACCGATGTCGATCACGTGATCGGCTACTTTAATTACGTCCATGTTGTGTTCAATCACAATCACTGTATTGCCCTTGTTAACCAGCTTGTTTAGGACTTCCAAAAGCACCCTGATGTCTTCAAAATGAAGTCCTGTTGTTGGTTCATCAAGAATATACATAGTTTGCCCGGTGTCTTTTTTTGCAAGT
>Ga0209724_1000679_pt1 | contig 32329 bp, 26 predicted proteins | sample grotaG_FD_184143 | JGI IMG/M metagenome (GOLD analysis project Ga0209724, IMG submission 184143) | Glacier valley bacterial and archeal communities from Borup Fiord, Nunavut, Canada, to study Microbial Dark Matter (Phase II) -... | ecosystem: Environmental > Aquatic > Freshwater > Ice > Glacier ... | reverse complement strand
ACTGTTCTCTGGAAGCTCGAGCTGTTTGCCGTCGGGTAGGGAGATGTGCATATTCATAGGGAGTATACCGGGGTGGGGGTGGTTTGCAGGGGAGGGGTTACGGGTTACAGGTTACGGGTTACAGGGAGTGGGGGAGGGCGCTCGAGGGCCACAACTCCATAAACTCGAGAGAATATCCACTCGAGTAGGGGCGAGTGGCAGCTCGCCCTTTGTTGTTCAAAGAAGGGCAGCAAAAACCCACCAAGGACCTTCACACCCCGCTTGAGCATTCTCGAGTACTTAACATATGGGGTGGAGGTCAACTCAGTGGGCGGTTCTAGTTCGGACCGCTCGAGTTTGCACCAGATGTACCGACGCAACCATACTGCGCGGAACAAAGGGATGCACTCGAGACCCGGACGACATGGGTTTAAGGTAGCATGGCCTCCGCTCAAGCACAACCCGCGATTTGGCCTGGTGACGGCTGCTTCCTCGAGCGCTATGTTATGGGGAGTAGCCCCCCCTCATAATAAGTGGTGAAGCATTGTCAAAAGGAGTCTGATGACCCGCCAAACTGTCCCCCTTTACCCCACATCGGCTGAATTCGAGGCACACTACGCCGCCCTCGAGCGCGAGTCCCTCACCGCAGAGAACGCTTTAAGCTGGCTCGAGCGCTGGAGCGACCTGGGGGCTATGGCCGAGGAAGCGTATTCCCGCCTGATGACCCGCTACCACGAGAACACGGCGGACAGCGCGGCGGAGGTGGCCTACAACGGCTTTGTATCCGAGGTTTACCCCCACGTCATCGAGGGTGAACAGCGGCTCAAGAGCAAGCTGCTCTCGCTCGAGGGGTACACGCCGCCGCTCGAGTACGCCATGATTTTTAAGCGTTTTCGCGGAGAAGCCGCCATCTACCGTGAAGCCAACGTGCCCCTCTTCAGCGAGGCTCAACTTCTGGGCAACGAGTATGAAAAGCTCAAAGCCAGCCGTCAGGTGCGGATTGGCGAGGAAACCCTCAGCGTGCCGATGGCGCAAAAGCGCCTGTATGAGCCAGACCGCAGCGTGCGTGAAGCCGCCTGGCACGGCCTGATGGGGTATCAAATGGACATCGCCCCCGAGACCGACGCCTTATTCGAGAAACTGCTCGAGTTGCGCCGCCAGGAAGCCAAAAATGCCGACTTCCCGGATTTCGTGGCCTATACCTGGGAAGCGATGAGCCGCTTTGATTACACCCCAGAGCAGGCGAGGGAGTTGCAGGAATCCATCCGGCTCGAGGTGGTTCCGCTGCTGCGCGAGTTGCGCGAGGACCGTAGAAAGACCCTCCAGCTCGAGACCCTGCGCCCCTGGGATGTGCAGCCCGACCCTCTGGGCCGCGAACCCCTGAAGCCCTTCTCGAGTTTGCCTGAACTCGAGGACGGTCTGACCCGCATCTTTACCGCGCTCGACCCCGAGCTGGGCGCAATGTTTGTAGGGATGCGCGCTCAGGGCAACCTCGAACTCGAGACCCGCCCCGGCAAGGTGCCCAATTACGGCTACAACACCTATTTTGCCCAGAGCAAGCAGAGCTACATCTACTGGAACGCCACCGAAACCGACACCGACGTGCGGGTGCTGCTGCACGAATCGGGGCACGCCTTCAACTTTCTCTCGAGCATGAAGGCAAATTTGCTGGTGTGGGACCTCACGCCGCCCATCGAGTTCGCCGAGGTCGCCTCGCAGGCGATGGAGTTGCTGGCTCTGCCGCTCCTCGAGCGACCTGTCGGCTTTTACAGCGCCCAGGACGCGGCGCGGGCGCGAGTAGACAAACTCGAGACTGTGCTGCGGTTGATGGTGAACGTGGCCCAGGAGGACAAGTTTCAGCACTGGCTCTACACCCAGCCGAGCGTGAGCGTGTTTGACTTGGACGCCAAATGGCTCGAGCTGTCCGCCGAGTTTGGGGCGGGTGTGGACTGGAGCGGTCTCGAGCGGGAGCGGGCTAAGGGCTGGCAAAGCGGCCACACCGTCACCCTGCCGCTGTATATGCTCGAGTACGCCATCGCTTGGCTGGGCGCGCTGCAACTGTGGCGTAATTCGCTCGAGAACCCGCAAAAAGCGCTCAAGCAGTACAAGTTCGCACTGGCACTGGGCGGCAGCCGCCCCCTGCCCGAGCTGTTCGAGGCTGCCGGAATCCGCTTTGCCTTTGACCGGGCCACGGTGCGCGAACTGATGGATTTTGTGCGAGGTCAGCTCGAGGGGGCCTAAAAAGTTGCGCTCGAGTGGAACGGGCGAGCTGCCACTCGCCCCTACTTTTCCCCCAGAAAAGCTTTGAAAAGAATGCTGTATTGCGCTCGAGCGTGCTTTTTGGTCCCCCTGTTACGCACCACGGCTTACACATAAGTGATTTAGGCACAGATTTTTTTGGAGAGATTACTTGAGGAAGGTACGTGCAGGACAATGTTTTCGTAGGGGCAATCCCTTGTGGTTGCCCCTTACCTCTCGATTACTACACACGTCCCAGACACTCTTTCTCGAGTTGTGTGCAAACCGTAGCTTCTACAAGAGGGATTAGGTCCGTTTCAGCTTGAGCGTCTAAAACCCCCAATCTCCCTAAATCCCCTCACGCCCCCACCCTGCACACGTCGGCGAAGCGGCAGCCCCGGCAGTGAAAACCCGGCTCGGGGCGCAGGTCTCCCTTTTCCAGCGCCGCAAGGGTGCCCTCGAGCTGCTTCCAGGCCCCCATCACGTCCCAGTCGGTGACTCTCAGGGCGCGCGGCTTAGAAAGCAAATCCCAGGCCAGAATCTCGAACTGCGCCCCGCGCCCCGCCTCGCGTTTGAAGGTCTCGAGCAGCCACAAACTTTCCGGGTGACTGCGTAGGTTGATGGGCCACTCCTCGGGTGGGTGAACGATGAAAATTTGCAGTCTGGCCCGGTCCTTCTCGAAGCGGTAGGCGTGAGGCCGAAAGTGCAGCGTGCCCAGCCGCAGACTACCCATCACCACGATATCCTCGGGCGGCTTGGGCGGCAGTCCGCGCTCGAGCACCTCCTGCACTTCGCGCGCAAAGGCCCCCGACCAGCCCTGACCGGGGGTCGGCAACTCGGCTTCGTCCCAGCGGGCCTGACGCATCCGGCGGCGCAGCGAGTCGAGGTCGCCGCGTGAAGCCACCCCGCCCTGTGCCCTGGCCCCGTAACGCCTCGAGAGGTGGCCTTTGAGTTTACAGGGCACGAACTTGGACAGCTCCCAGGCGCGGTTCTCGGTGGTGGGCGGCAGGTGCAGCCAGTCGGGGTGTGCGCTCGAGCTTCTGCGGGTTCGGGTAAGCTGCTCGAGCGGGGACGCAGCCCCCACCCGCGCTAAAGGGGCGTTTTCAAAGCCCTCGAGAAGTGGATGTCCACGCAGATTTCCACTTCGGTCCGCACTGGGATAGCTGACCTGTACGCTGTTTCCGCGCCACAGTGCGTCGTAGAGCAGGCTGCTCGAGCGCCCTAACATGCGGGGCTTCAGGTCGCCCAGAACGTCGCCGCTGCGCTCCTCCTCGGCAAAAAAGAAGTCCTCGCCCTCCTCGAGCGCGTAACTTCCCTCGAGCGCCCCCAGCAGCCACACCCGTTCAAACCTCGAGCCAGACGCTTCTTCGGGCGTCAGCAGCGCTACCCCCGACTCGAGCGGTAAAACCACCTGCACCTCGCCCAAGAGCGCCCGCATCCAGGCCAGCAAGGCGGCGGGGCGCGGGACCTCGAGCAGACCGTAGACTTCACGGGCCAGCAGGCGCAGCCCATCGCGGTCCGGCATGTTCACCCGCTCGAGCAAGGTCTCGACAAAATCCAGCCAGGTCTGCAACTCTCCCGGCTCGAGCGTGCTTTCCCCCACGAGCATGTGGTACGGCTCGAGGTCCAGGGTCTGCCCCTCAAGTTCCTCCAGCCTTTCCAAAAACACCAGCCCGTCGCCGCCCAGCCCGCGCTTGTCGAGTGCCTCGCACAGCGCCTCAAGTCGGTAGAGTTTGGACAGGGCTTGCAGGTCGCGCAGCGGATAGCCCCTGGCCTGAATCGAGAGCAGCTTGGAGAACAGCACTCCCTCGGCGCACTCGAGCAGTGGGGCCTGAGACGGGCTGGAGAGCGGAACCCCGTACTCGGAGGCCACCTCGAGCAAGGGGCGCTTGTAGACGCTCGAGGGCACGATGAGGGCCAAGGTGTGCAGGTCGGCGGGTTCGGTTTGGTGTACGCCGAGCAACGCGGCCTTGACCTGACCCAGAGCGGCCCTGGCCTCCGAGTCGGCATTGGGGTAGGCGCGCACTGAAATATGCGGCGTAGGACGAGGTTTGAGGGTTTGCAGCTTGGCCTCGAGAAAACGGGCCACCGCCCTCACCTCACCCTCGAGCAGCCGGGTGGTAAACGGTTGCGGCCCCCGGCTCGGCAGCGTCACCAGCAGCGAAGGACAGCCTTTTGAAAGCGCTTGGATGGACCTAAGCTCCATCGGGTTGAGCGTCTGGTAGCCGTCCACTAGCAGGTGTTCGCTGTGCGCTCGAGGCGAGGTTTCAAGTAAACGAATGGCCTCGGTTCGCACGTCGTCGGGGTCGAGCAGGTTGCGGCGCTCGAGTTCGGCGTTGTATAACTTCAAAGTTTGCTCGAGCACTTTCTGATAAGGGTCTATGACCACCGGAACCCCACTTAGTCCGCTGCGCTTGAGTTCGGCAATCGAAAGCGCGTACAGCGCCGCCTCGCCGGGTTCGGCACTTCGCCCCAGCACCTCGCCCAGCACTCGCGCCACCAGCGCTACCCGCGCAGGCACGCTGAGCAGGCCCTTGTCGCTGCCCGCGCCCTCGAGAATCTCGTACATCCGGGTTTGCAGGTCGGTGAGGCGCACCCCCAGCGAAGGTCTTTGCGAGAGGCGCTGAAGCAGGGTTTCGCGCTGTCCAGGCAGAGCAATCAGTGTGACCGACTCGAACTTGGCCGCACACTTCCAGGCGTGCTCGAGCAGAATCTGGGTTTTGCCGCTCCCGGCGGGTCCGCTGAGTAGGGCGCGCATCATGCCTAGTCTAAGAGCTTGGTCCAGGGTGTGGGGTGAGAAGGGGGTCGTTTTCGCTCAAGCTACTCCTCCATTTCCAGAACCCTCAGTCCCGAATCACCGAACTGCGAAAGAGTTTCATGGAGCGGTTTTGTAGCCGCACCGTGCTCGAGCGTTCCCCGGTCCCACTCGGGCGGTCTTCTACCGCCGCCGTGCTCGAGGACCCCGCTCCTGACGCTCTCAGGGTGCCCTCGAGCGTGCTGCTCACCTCATCCCACCCTGAAGGCCTCACCGCGTGGCTGGTGGCGGTACTCGCCGTACTCAGGGTGCGAATCGGGGAGTAAAAGCGGTCATCGCTGGTGTCGAGTTCGAGTTCCCACGGCAGCAGTCCGCCAAAGTTGGGCAGCGCGAACTCGAGGTCCATTTCACTGGTGTTGAGCAGCAGCAGCAGGTGGTGGTCCTCGAGCTGGTTTCCCTCGTCGTCCACGTCGTCTATGCCGTTGCCACTTAAGAAGATGCCCAGGGTGCGGGTGATGGGGTTGGCCCAGTCGGTATCGGTCATGATGCCGCCGTCGGGGCGCAGCCAGATGAGGTCGCTCACCGAGGAGCCGCGAATGGGCCTGCCCTTGAAAAAGTGGGTCCGGCGCAGCGAGGGGTGGCGGTGGCGGGTGTGAATCACCTGCTTGGTAAACTCGAGCAGCTTTTCCTGCTCCGGGTTCAGGTTCCAGTGTACCCAACCGATGCCGTTGTCCTGGCAGTAGGCGTTGTTGTTGCCCACTTGAGTGCGCCCCATCTCGTCGCCCGCCACCAGCATCGGGGTGCCCTGCGACAGAAACAGTGTGGCCAGAAAGTTGCGAACCTGCCTCGAGCGCAGGGCCAGAATTTTGGCGTCTCCTGTTTCACCCTCCACCCCGCAGTTCCAGGAGTTTTCATGGCTCGAGCCGTCCTGGTTGTTTTCCCCGTTTGCCAAGTTGTGCTTGTCGTTGTAACTGACCAAATCGTGCAGGGTGTAGCCGTCATGGGCGGTGACGAAGTTGATGCTCGAGTAGGGGCGGCGACCATCGTCTTGGTAAAGGTCGCTCGAGCCGGTGATGCGGTAGCCCAGCTCACTGGCCACCCCGCCCTGACCCTTCCAGAAGGCCCGCACCGTGTCGCGGTATTCGCCGTTCCACTCGGCCCAGCCCAGCGGAAAGTTGCCCACCTGATAGCCGCCGTCGCCCACGTCCCACGGTTCGGCAATCAGTTTGACCCGCGAGATGATGGGGTCCTGGTGAATGATGGTAAAAAAACTCGAGAGCTGGTTCACCGCGTGCAGGTCGCGGGCCAGAGCGGAAGCCAAATCGAAGCGAAAGCCGTCTACGTGCATCTCCTGAATCCAGTAGCGCAACGAGTCCATGATGAGCTGCAAAGTCTGCGGATGGCGCACGTTTAAACTGTTGCCAGTTCCGGTGGTGTCGAAATAAAAGCGGGCGTTGGGCGCAAGGCGGTAATAGGTGGGGTTGTCAATCCCCTTGAAACTCAGGGTCGGCCCCTGATGGTTGCCCTCGGCGGTGTGGTTGTACACCACATCCAAAATCACCTCAATGCCAGCTTTGTGCAGGGTTTTGACCATCTGCTTGAACTCGCGCACCTCCGACCCCGGCTCCCGGCCACTGCGGTAGCGCACCTCGGGAGCAAAGTAGCTTAGGGTCGAGTAGCCCCAGTATTGCGTCAGGCCCTTGTCCCGCAAAAAGGAGTCGTCTACATGCGCGTGTACCGGCATCAGCTCGAGGGTGTTGATGCCCAGTTCCTTGAGGTGACGCACGACTGGGCGGCTCGAGAGGCCCAGGTAGCTGCCGCGCAAATACTCCGGCACTTCCGGGTGAAGCTTGGTCAGGCCCTTGACGTGGGCTTCATAGATAATGGACTGTGAGGTGGGAATGTGCGGGGCTTCGTCGTCCTCCCAATCGAAGTAATCGTCTATCACGATGCCCAGCGGAACCCCGCTTTGCTCTTTCGGTTCCATCTCGAGGTCGCCCCTGGCACCTCCCACCCGGTATCCGAATACGCCCGCAGTAAAGTCCTCGACATCGCTCACCGCGCGCGCGTAGGGGTCGAGCAGCCGCACGTTGGGGTTGAAGCGCAGGCCCCGCTCGGGTGCGTAGGGGCCGTAAACCCGGTAGCCGTACATTTGACCGGGGCGCACCCCCTCGAGATAGATGTGCCACACGAAGGCGGTCTGGCTGCGAACCGCGAAGCGCTGCTCGAGTCCGCCGCGCTCGCCCCCACCGCGCTCAACCAAGCACAGCTCTACTAACTCGGCGTTTTCCGAATAGAGCGCAAAGTTGACCCCTTTGCCGTCCCAACTTGCCCCCAGAGGGTAGGGCTTTCCGGGCTTGACCCGGAACTTCATCGGCGTCGCTCGAGCGCAGCAGGGTGTACCGCAGTGGGCGGGGAGAGCAGAGGGTTCAACATGGAGAGATATTCACCTGACCTAAAGGTGTAGCGCAAAGGAGCGATGAGAACTATTGGAGTGCTTACAGAAATTGTGGGGAGCCACACCCAAACCCTGCACCTGTCTAGCTCGAGCGACGGGTGATGAGGTTTGCTGGGGCTGGGCCGCGCAAAACCTCGAATGTGTGCAGTGTAGAGGCTCGAGCTGATGAATGGATGGGGCGTGGAAACTCTGTGAAGGGCAATGAGACGGACTATTAGCCTAGGTTAAAGGTTGAGTTTTACACTCGAGCCATGCGCGAACCCGGTTTGTACCGCACCTCGGACGTAGAGATCTACCGCCTTCGGTTCAGCTTGAACGCGGGCTTGGTCTGTCTCGCTCTGGCCGCCACAATCTATACCCTCGAGCGGGTGATGGACGCGACCCTGCTGGCTTCCTCCCGCAACGCCGCCATCTCTGGTGGGGGCAGCTACCAGCGCATTGGCGCGGACCTCAACCCGCTCGAGAACCCTTTTTTCTGGATATTCGCGGTTTTGGGCGCGTTTTTTCTAGGTATTTATTTCTTCACGCCCATTCACACCTGGGAGGAGGTCGGACGGGTGGATATAAAGTTCGACCAGGACGATTCTTCGCACTGACCGAAACGCTGAGCAGCTCGAGCGCCGCCCCTTCAGCCCCGAATCAATTTCCCCTCCTATGCTCGAGCTTATGCGGCGCTATTCCGGCATTATTTTGGACATTGATGGCACCCTGATGGACAGCAACGACGACCACGCTTGGGTGTCCGCGCTCGAGGGCGAAAAAGCGGGTTGAAGCGAACGCCCTCATTTTTCTGTGACTCGAGTTTGAGATAGTGGTTTGACGCTGGAGTGAAAAGTTTATCCTTCAAGCGCTCGGACCCCTTCATGCTCCAGTGGATTCAAAATACCCTTCAAACGCTGGGCTATCCCGGCATCGCTTTCCTGACTTTTCTCGAGAACGTGATTCCACCCATCCCGTCGGAACTCATCATTCCGGCCTCGGGGTACGCCGCCGCTCGAGGAGATTTGACGCTGTGGGGCGTGATTCTGGCTGCCACTTTGGGCAGTGTGCTGGGCGCGCTGCCGCTGTACTACCTGGGGTATTGGGTAGGTCAGGAGCGGCTGGTGGCGTGGTTTGACCGATACGGCAAGTGGCTCACGGTCAGCGGCAAGGACATCGAGCGGTCGGTGGCCTGGTTCGAGCGCCACGGGTACAAAGCGGTTTTACTGGCTCGAGTGGTGCCGGGGGTGCGTTCACTCATTTCGATTCCAGCGGGTATTGCGCGCATGAACCTGCCGCTTTTCTTGCTCTATAGCGCCCTTGGCTCGAGCGTGTGGACTTTCGTGCTGGCCTATCTGGGCTTTAAATTGGGCGAAAATTACGAAGAAGTCGAAAAGTTCATCGGACCCATCAGCAAATATGTGGTACTGGCGCTGGTCGTCGCGCTGGTGGCGTGGTGGTTGTGGCGCTCGAGGAAAAAGGCGCGCCAAGCGCGCGAATAATCAATCGCCCTGAGCTATGTTTAAGGTGGCTCGAGGACCGCCCAGCCGCAGCAAGGCCAGCAGCGGAACGAGTGAAACCCCACTGGCCAGCACGCAGAGCACCGGAAAGCCGAAGTGGGCCACGATGAAGCCGCCCAGCAGCGACCCCAGCGCCGCCGCGCCCCACACCGCAAACTCGGTCTGACCCTGAATCTTTGAGCGCTCGAGTGGACCCAGCGAGTTGGTCAGCAGGCTCGAACCCGCCACAAAGCACCAGTTCCAGCCCAGCCCCAGCACAAACAGCGAAACCCCAATCCAGAACGCCGAGGTCACGAAAAAAGCGAGCACCGCGCTCAAAGCCAGTAAAACCGCGCCTAGCGCAATAAAACGCCGCTCTCCGTAGCGGTCTACCAGATTTCCGGTCAGCCACGCCAGCCCGAACATGCCCGCTAAGTGGGCGCTAATCAGGCTCGAGATGGTGGGCAAGCCGTGACCGAGGTGCTTGGCGTGCAGCGGGGTGAGCACCATCATCATCACCATCACGCCCTGACCAATGCTGAGCGCAATCAGCGAAAGGCGCACGTCGGGCACCCGCCAGGGATTTCTTTGGGGAGCCTGCTCGAGCGGTTTTGACGTGCCAACTGGAGCCAACTCGAGCGGTTGCGCCCGCAGGAAGAGTGAAATCAGGGCCATGCCGATGAGTAACAGCACGCCGCCCAGAATCCAGCCCAGCTCGAGCGAGGGAATGTTGTAGCTTGCGGCGATGTTCTGCAAAAGTGGGGTCAGCGAGGTACTCAGCACCGACCCCAGCACCCCGAAGCTCAGCAGGTAGCCCACCATGCGGCCCCGGTGCGAGGGCCTCACCAGCTCGGCCACCGCGTAACGCCCCTGCGGGATGCCGCCGTCACCCACCCCCAAGAGCATCACACCCAGCAAAAAGCCCCACAGCGACCCTCCCAATGCCGAAAATCCGCCGATGAGTGCGCCGAGCGCAGCAATCAGGTAGCTCAGGGTCAGGCCCAACCTGCGCCCCGAGCGGGCCATCACCCCACCCACCACCAGCGCGGCCAGTGCCGAGGACACCTGTTTGAGTGTAGAAGGTAGCCCGGATAAATCCTCGGAGCGGGTCAGATGCACAATTAAAATGCTCGAGAGTGCGATACCCACCGTGGTTGCGCCCGTAGAGAGCGCCTGAGCCATAAACAGGGCGCTCAGGCTCGAGCGAATCCGGGCAGAGTTGCTGCGGGGCGCTTCGGCGGTCATGGCTCGAGTATACGGCGTGCTCGAGAAAGGGTTCTTGGCGGTTTGGTACAACACAAGGGGCGTAACTCAGGAACGTGAGGGTTTCTCGAGCGAGCTGGAACGCCCTCACCCTGGCCCTGCGGGCCTGTCCCTCTCCCGAAGTCGGGAGAGGGATGCCGCGATGAGCGGCGGGGTGAGGGCATTCCAGGCAAGTCGCCACTCTCAAAGACACCCCGGCATGAGACGCAAGCATTTCCATTTTGCAAAACATATGTCTTCAGTGTAAACTTTTGTTCATGCCCCCCTCCGACCTGGAAAACACCCTGCTCGAGCGGATTCGCCACAATCCCTTTGTCAGTCAGCAGACGCTGGCCGACGAACTTGGTCTGTCGCGCTCGAGGGTGGCCGCTCTACTCTCGCAGCTCACGCAGGGGGGCTACCTGCTGGGTCGGGCCTACATCTTGCCGACCCAGCGCCGGGTGGTGTGCATTGGTGGGGCCACCCTGGACCGTAAATACCGCGCTCGAGGCCCTGTCGTAATCGGTAGCAGCAACCCGGTAGGCGGCTCACAGTCTTACGGCGGAGTGGCCCGCAACGTGGCCGAGAACCTGGGCCGACTGGGCGCAGCCTGCGCCTTCATCAGCGTGCTGGGCGACGACGAAACTGCCAAAGCTTTGCTGAGTCACCTGAGCACAGCGGGCGTGGAGGTCAGCGGCGTCGAGCGCGTGAGTGGGGGACGCACCGCCGAGTATCTGGCGCTGCTGACGCAAGATGGAGAACTCGAGCTGGCTCTGGCCGATATGGACATCTTCGACTCACTCACCCCCGCTCTGCTCGAGCGCCACCGTCCCAAGCTTCAGGGAGCCGCCTGGGTGTTTGCCGACTGCAACCTGCCTGCCGAGAGTTTGACCGACCTGCTCGAGCGCCGCCGCAGCTCGAGTTTCCGGCTGGCCCTGGACCCGGTGAGCGTGGCCAAAAGTGCGCGTCTGCCGGGGTCGCTCGAGGGCCTGGACCTGCTGTTTCTCAACCGCGACGAGGCTGTGGCAATGACGGGTGAAACGGGAGTGAACGAGGATGCTCTCGAGCGAATGTTGAGCGCCCTGCACGCTCGAGGGGTGGCCGAGGTTGTCCTCTCGCTGGGCGAAGCCGGACTAGTGGTCTCGAGCGCTACTGAACGAGTTCACCTATCTGCACCGCCCACAGAGGTGCTGGACGTGACCGGAGCCGGAGACGCTCTGATTGCCGGCACCCTCTACCGTCTGCTCGAGGGAGAGTCTCTGCAAAGTGCCTGCCGCACCGGACAACGGTTAGCCCAACTGACCCTGGGCACGCCCCACAGCGTTTATCCCCATCTCTCGAGCGCGCTGCTCGAGCAGGACTCACCGTGAGCGTCGTACTTGGGGCGGATTACAACACTCTGGTTGGAACCAAAGAATCAAGACTCAGTAAGAAGTTTCGCCTAAGAGACAGTCCGAGTCTGTCCCAGTCGAGTTTCTTCATATAATGTCCGATAAAATCGGCATTTTCTCGAGCGCCTCAGATGCCCTACAATCGCTTCGTGCTGGAGACCCTCACTCCAGGAGCCATTTTTTGACGGGGGTTCCCGGAACTTATGAGATACAAAAGCGTGTAGGACAGGTTCGGACTACCTCTAAGCGGGAACGGGCGAGCTGCCACTCGCCCCTACGCAATGTGTTTGTAGCACGACTTTGAAATAACTGTTCAATAGTATGAACTCTATCAAACGTCTTCAAGCTCGCGGACAGGCCCGATAGGTGCCGCTCTGTCCAAGACGCGGACAGGCCCGATAGGTGCCGCTCTGTCCAAGACGCGGACAGGCCCGATAGGTGCCGCTCTGTCCAAGACGCGGACAGGCCCGATAGGCGAGATGGCCCGATAGGCGGGATGGCCCGATAGGTGCCGCTTATCCCAAGACGTGCCGTTTATCTCAAGACGCGGCGAGGCCCACTAGGCGGCGAGGCCCGCTAGGTGCCGTTCTCGCCAAGACAGTGCCGCTCTGTCCAAGACATCACTCATTGCTCATCGCTATCTCCAAAGGACCCCCATGAACATTCACCCTTCCCTATCCCTCTCCCCTGAAATCCACGACGCGCTCGAGCATAAATTGCCGATGGTGGCACTGGAATCCACCATCATCTCGCACGGGATGCCCTTTCCCCAGAACCTCGAGATGGCGCGGGATGTCGAGGCGCTGGTGCGCCAACACGGCGCGGTTCCGGCCACCATCGCGGTGATGGACGGCAGCGTGCGGGTGGGTCTGAGCGCGGCTCAGCTCGAGCGTCTGGCGGGTGAACCCGGCGTGCTCAAGGTCAGCCGCCGTGACCTGGGTTACGCCTTATCGAAAAAGCTCACCGGAGCCACCACCGTGGCCGCGACCCTGCTGGGCGCGCACCGGGCCGGAATTGCGGTTTTCGCTACCGGAGGGCTGGGCGGGGTTCACCGGGGCGTCGAGCGCACCCTGGACATCTCGGCAGACCTGCCCGAACTGGCCCACACCCCTGTGGCTGTGGTCTGCGCCGGGGCTAAATCCATCCTCGATTTACCCCGCACGCTCGAGTACCTAGAGACCGCCGGGGTTCCGGTGATGGGCTTTCAGACCCAGGATTTTCCGGCCTTTTATACCCGCTCGAGCGGCCTGAAGGTGGCTTACCGTTTGGATACACCCGAGGAAGTTGCGGCCCTGCTGCGTGAACATTGGAAGATGGGCTTGGAAAGTGGCGTGGTGCTGGCCAATCCGGTTCCGCTCGAGCACGCCATGCCCGAGGCCGAGATTGCCAGCGCTATTGAAAGTGCGCTCGAGCAGGCCGATGCACAGGGGATTGCGGGTAAGGACATCACGCCGTTTCTGCTGGGCTTCATCGTGCAGGCCACGGGTGGGCGCAGCCTGGAAACCAACATAGCACTGGTCAAGAACAACACTCGAGTTGCTGCGAGGGTGGCGGTGGCGTATCGAGGGTTGCTGAATTTGGAGGGTTAGCCTTCTGTTTATCGCGCAGATACCAGATTTGAGATACCAGATTCGAGACGCTAGACATCAGAGGATAGAAGAACAAAAAACCCGCCGTTTGGCGGGTTGGGTAATCAGGCTTGAGAGTGGATAGGGGATGCTCGAGCGCGTCTTAACCGGCGCGGCGCATCAGGGCTTGCAGGGTGGGGCTGTCCATCCACTCCATGCCCTTGGCGATGTACTCCTTGGCCTTGGCGTTGTCGCCGTATTGCAGCGCCAGGTAAGCCAGTTTGGTGGCGCTCAAAGAAGCCCACTGCTTCTCCTGGTCGGTGAGGTCGGTCAGACCAGCCCAGCCGTTGTAGGCGTTAATCCACCATTGGGTCTTGGTGAAGAGTTCGGCGACGTAGGCCGAGTACTGGCGGTTGTTGTTGTCGGCCCGCATAGCAGTGACTGCTTCATCGATGGCAGCCTTGTACAGGGTGCGGTCATAAAAGGCCACCGGGTAGGCGATTTCGGCCTGAGCAGCCAGTTCCTGGGCCTTGGCAAAGCTATCCTCGGGGGCCACTTCCATCATGGTGGCGTCGGCGGGCATGGCGGTTTCAGGCGCTGGGGTGGCTGGGGTGGCCACTTGAGCGGCAGCAAGGGAGCCTAACGTGACAATCAAGGTTGACAACAAGATTTTTTTCATGAATCCATTCTAATGAGAAAAGGGGTCCCGCGTCTACTCTTTGCCAGTTTAGAAGCGATTAAGATTCTCGCTGCACCCTTTAGACATCCTCTCTCAATCACTTGGCGGTGCAGCTCGAGGCCCCTGACCTATGACCCACCTTTCCCCTAACCTTTCCGCTCGAGTTGATGCTCGAGGGCCACTTCCTCGCCTAGTCGCTCGAGCCACCTTACTGGGTCTCACCTGCTTGCTGTCAGTGGCGTCGGCCCAGCTTCAAACCCTGAAGATTCCGGCGGTACCCATTGCCCCTGCTCCGGTGGCTCCAGTTCCCGTCCCCGCGCCGCAACTGCTGTGGTCCAAAGATTTGAAGGCGGTGGGCGGCCTGTCCATCCTCGAGAACGATGTGGTCTACATCGGCCTGGACAGCAAGCTGCACCGGGTAGCCAGCAACTCGAGTGGCAGCTCTGAAAAGTGGAGCTTTGCGCTCGGCGACCTGGGACGGGCGCAACCGCTGATTACCGCCTCGGGCCGCATCTACGCGGTGGCCTACGACGACACCCTCTACGCCATAACGGGTGCAGGCAAGCTCGAGTGGAAATATCGCTCCGACGCCGACCTGTACGCTTCTCCAGCCTTACTCGAGGATGGGGGTGCGGTCATCGCCAGCGCCAAGGGAGCCGTGACCGCCCTCTCGAGCGCAGGTAAAAAGCGCTGGGAATTCCGGGCCGGGGCGGCGGTGTTCTCGAGTCCGGTGGTAGATTCGGACGGCACCATTTATTTCGGCAGTCAGGATGGCAACCTCTACGCCCTGACCCCGCAGGGCCAGCTCAAGTGGACCTTCAAGGCCGGGTCCACCCTGTTCTCGAGCGCCGCCCTGGACTTGGATGGCACGGTGTACATCGGCTCGAGCGACCATCATTTGTACGCCGTCACCCCGCAGGGCAAACTCAAGTGGCGCTTCAAGACTGATAGCTTCGTCAACGCCTCGCCCATCGTCACCGCCGAGGGCCTGATTGTGGTGGGGTCCTTTGACAAAACCCTGTACGCGCTCAACCGGGCCGGGGAACTGGTGTGGAAACAGGCGCTAGACGGCCCCATAGCCGCCTCGGCGGTGCAGCTCGAGAATGGGCGGCTCATCGTGGGCACTTACGCTGGAGGGCTGTACGCGCTTTCCCCGAGTGGCGAGGTGGTGTGGCGCGTCTCGAGCGGGGCCAAACTCGATACCAGCGTGGTAGTGGACCCCGGCGGCACGCTGTTCGTGAGCACCTCGAGCGGAACCCTGGCCGCCTACAAAGTCGGCTCGAGCCTAGCGCAGGGGCCGTGGCCGCACTACCGCAACTCGGTGAGTGGGCTGGGCCGCGAACTCTCGAGCGCCGAGAGTGCCAAGCTGCGACCCAAGCTGGACACCAAAAACCTGATGATGGCCGCTGTGCCCAAGCCCGTGGTCAAGCCGCCCGTCGTCGCTCTCACCCCACCCCCGCCAGCCGTTCCCACCAATCCGACGCCCTCGAGCACCCCACCCATCGCCAGTCCACCCGTCACGAATCCGCCTGCTACAAATCCACCCGTGACCCCGCCACCCTCGAGCACGCCACCCGTTTTACCGATTCCTACCCCGCCCGTCACTCCGCCTACCAATCCGCCTGCAAATCCTCCAGTCACTCCGCCCGTCACTCCGCCCGTCACTCCGCCCGTCACTCCACCTGTCACTCCTCCGGCAGAGCCGCCCAAAACGCCTGTTCCGCCCTCGAGCACACCTCCCAGCGTTCCCGTGCCCATCTTGCCTATAGTCCCGCCCTCGAGCACGCCCCCACCCACTACCCCACCGATAGTGGCTCCGGTTCCGCTCAAACCTGCACTAAATTTTCGCAGGCTGGGCGAACAGGTGCAGGTCCGCGACGGCGCACTCTACCTGCCCGTGACCGACCTGCTGCGGGTGATGGGCTACTCGAGAGCGGGCGTTGTGAGCGGCAAGGCGCAGTTTGAAAGTCAACGCTCGAAGGGCGGACTCACCGCCTATCAGGACTTATCCACCGACACGCTCTACGCGCTGCTCGAGGACGTGATTAACCTGCCGGGAGTGGTTGCGCGCTGGGTGCCCGAGCAAAAAACCCTGTTTCTCAAGCTCGAGGACCGCGAGGTGTCGTTTCAGCTCGAGCTGGGCAAACTCAGCGCGGCGCTCAAGTTGCCACCGGTGTTGCAGGTGCGGTGAGTTGGAGACGACAGACGACAGACGACAGAGTTGAGGCTCGAGCGTACCACGTAGATTCTAAGCGTCTTTTCTACCCTGCCCCACGTCTTTTTCTGATGTCTGCCGTCTGAATTCTGAATTCACAAACTCTCGAGCGCGTCCAACCCCCGCTCGAGCTTGACCGGATACTGGGCCTCGAGCGAGTCGGGTTCGTTGTGAGTCAGCCAGTAGATGTCGTGTAGGTAGGTGAGCGCCAGATACGAGCGCAGCCGCAGCCGCTGGGCAGGGCTGTGGATGTAGGGGCGCAGGGCCTCGAGACTGGCGTGGCGCTCGAGCAGGTCGAGGGTGCCGCTTTTGAGCAGGGCCACGTCGCGCAGTGGGTCGTCCCAGTCGGCCCGCACCCAATCTATGACCAGCACCTCGCCTACGTTAGAGACCAGCACGTTGTCGGCCCACAAATCGAGGTGACAGAACGCACTTGGGGCGCTGAATCGGTCCTCAAGCAGCGCAGTTTCGACTTCTGCAAACAGCGGTCTCAGTTCGGGACGCTCGAGGGTGCGAAACCGCTCGAGCCTGCGGACGATGCGGCTCACGTCCACCTGCGCTCCACCCTGGCCCTGATGCTGGCCCTGATACTGACCCCGATGAATGCGCTCGAGGAAGCCACACAGCGGCTCGAGCACGCCCGGAAGCGTCTGGGCGGTGGCCGGAACGCCGTCGAAGGCCCGCATGACCAGCACCTCGCGGCCCCCCAAATCGAGGGTGTCCAAAACCCAGCTCTCGAGACCCGCCCGCAGCATGTTTTTATGCTCGAGCGCTAGCCAGCCGCGCTCTTTGTACACTTTGTACACCCGATTCTCGAGCAGAAAGACTTCGCTGTGTCGTCCGCCGCCCAGCGGCCTAGCCTGGGTGCGAAGGTCAGTGAGGGTGAGTGGGGCCTGCACGCGGGTCATTTTAGAGGGTTATGAGGGGGAGGGTGAGAGGGAGTGGTTGGGAGGGTTGGAGGGTTGGAGGGTTGGATGGTGAAAAAGAGCGCCTCCGGCTGTCTTGAGATAAGCGGCACCTAACGGGCCAGGACGAGGGTCGTTAGTAGTTGGTTCTTGGTCGGTTTGATTTGGGGCGCTGTCTGTCTTGGCCCAACTTCAGCACCTCACGGGCTGGGCCGCTTGGTCTAAGCGGCACCTACCGGGCCAGACCCCTCGAGAGCAGACCAACCAAGTACCGATTACTAAAAACTCGCCGGAGGCGCAATACCTCAAACTCCAGACTCAACCCTCCAACTCTTAAAGCGGAAAAACCTCGTCCGGCCTGAGTTCCGCCGTCGAGCGGCCCACTGCAATCACCTTCTCGAGCACTTCGACCAAGCGCACATCGTATTTCTGGTCGGCCTGTTCGCGCAGGCGTGCCAGACACTGTTTGGTGCTGAGGTGTTCGCCGCGTTCACTGGTCAGGTGGTCAAAGGCGTTGGCCACCGCGATAATGCGGGCGTAGAGCGGGATGGTCTCGCCTGCAAGGCCCCCTGGTGCGCCGCTGCCGTTCCAGTGTTCGTGGTGGTGACGCACCGCAACCCTTGCGGTCTCGAGCGCGGGCAAGTCGGCCAGCATGTTGTAACCCAGCACGGCGTGTTCACCGAGGGCCATCTCGCCGTTTCCGTCCTGTGAAAGCTTGCCCAGGTCGTGCAGCATGGCCGCAAACCATACGTCCTGAAGCTCGGACACCGAAAATCCCAGTTCGCGGCCCATCGCCACCGCGTAACTCGTGACGCGCTGCGCGTGGCCCAGACCGTTGAAATCTCGAGATTCTACCGCCTCGACGAAGCTGCGGGTCAAGCCCCAGGCCAGTTGCTGATAGGCGTTGAAGCTCGAGACCAGGCTGAGCTGCGGCCCGATGAGCGAGGCCCAGCGCGTCACCGACTCGAGCTGAGCGGGTTCAAAAGCGCTCGAGCCATAAGCGTCGAGGACCAGAGAACCGAACATCTGGTTACGGTCCCGGATGGGCGCAATCAGGCTCTGGCGCACCTCACGCATCCCCTGAGCGTCGAGCTTGGCCCGCACCTCGGGGGTATTGGGGCCGAACAGGTCGGCACTGAGGTTGGTTGAAATCTTGGGCATCCCGTTCTTCCACGAGCCGATCAGCTCGAGGCCGAGGAGTTCTGCGCCATAGCCGCGCACTGCCACCACCCGGTCTGCGCCCGTCCGCATCACCGCGTAAGCCCGTGTCGCCTGCGGCGCAACCATCAGGGCGTGGTCGAGCACCGCACCCATCAGCACGTCCACGCTCCGGCTCGAGAAGACGTCGGGCAGGGTGCGGAACAGGTCGGGTTCTAGGTTGACGCTCTGACTCGGGGTTTCAACCGGGGTGGCTTTACGACGAAACATGGGGGAACTCCTCGAGCGCCATTATAGGGCTTTGGACTGGGCAAACGCGGGGAGAACTGCTCGAGAGTACGAGAGTAGGAGGGTGAGCATAAATTCCGCCTGGAGAGACCCCCTTCTCTCGAGCGCTCCGCTTTCGAGAATATCCCCCCTACCTTGCAGGGGGAACTCAAGACCGTCCCATTTGAGCTTTAAAGTACCCCCCTGTAAAACAGGTTCACGAAGGGTTGCGGAGCGGGCCAGCCCGTGAGGTGCTGTAGTTGGCCCAAGACAGCATGGGTATTGCGTGACTACGCAAGGGGGGGTCCTTCCCACTCGAGCGACTATCCCACTCCCTAACCCTTCTTTGTGGCCTCGAGCAGTGCCGGAACAATCAAATTCAAATCGCCCACGATGCCGTAATCAGCCACCTTGAAAATAGGGGCGTCGGCGTCCTTGTTGATGGCCACGATGAACTTGCTCTTGCCCATGCCGGACATGTGCTGCACCGCCCCGGACACGCCCACCGCGATGTACGCTTCGGGCTGCACGGTTTTTCCGGTCTGGCCCACCTGCATACTGTAGGGTCGCCAGCCAGCGTCTACCACGGCCCGCGTCGCGCCTACCCCCGCGCCCAGGTGGTAGGCTAAGGGTTCGATGAGCGCGGCAAAGTTCTCCGGGCTGCCCACCCCACGCCCACCGGTGACGATGAGTTCGGCCTCGGCCAGCGGCACCCGCTCGAGCTTTTCCACGGTTTTTCCGGTGATTTTCACTCGAGACTGGGGCAGCTCCAGGTCCACATCGAAGGCTTCACCTGCGCTGGACGAGGGTTCGGCTACCAGAAACGCGCCCGGTTTGACGCTGACCACCACGACCTCACCAGACGCCTCGAGCGTTTCGGTCACTCGAGCCAGATACGCGTACTTTTGCGCTCTGAGCGCCGCGCCAGATGCCTCGAGCGAAATCACGTCCTCGAGCAACGGTGCCTCTAACTTCACCGCTACCCGCGCCGAGAACTCGCGGCCCGCTCGAGACGCACTCACCAGAACCAAGTTGGCCTCGCCCTCGAAGGCGATTTGTGCGGCGCTCGCGGCCCACAGCTCGGGGTCGTACTGCGCCAGTTCGGGGTACTCGGCCACCAGCACCTGCTCAAAATACCCTATGGCCTCGTCGGCCACGCTCGAGAGACCCCCGCTCCCTGTAGTGCTGCCCAACACAAGAGCGGTCAAGGGTCCCTCACGTCCGCTCGAGTGTGCCGCCGAAACCAGCTCGAGCGCACTCTTGCTCAGCTTGCCGTCTTTATGGTCTACCACGACTAAAATCATGATTCTCCTCAATACTCGAGATGAGCAGGCTCGAGTTCAATCTCGAGCGAAGCACCCAGCGCGTGCAGCTCCGCAATCAGGTCTGGCTCGAACCCAATGAGCGGCAGTTCGCCCTCGAGCGAAATTTTGCATTCCAGCGCCACCTTGAGGCCATTTTCCGCCACCAAGTCGCGCAGGCGCTGTAAATCGGTGCGCTCGAGCAGATATTCCACAATCTCAGACAACTCCGACGATTCTCGAAGCCCGCTCGAGGCCCGCCAGGAATCCGTATCCTCGGCGCTCGAGGGCTGACCCATCAACTCGGCAAACAGCGCGGCGTCAGGCACCCTCGAGACCACAATATCCACCTTAATTCGAGTCATAAAACCATCCTAACCAATTTCAAATTCACCACCTGAAGCGCTACGACCACACGGGGTCAGGTCATCACTAACTCAGCACCTTAGCCTCATTCCGCAGCAGCTCGAGCAGTTGAGCCGCTGCCGCTTGCGGGTCTTTGCCGTCTATCACCCGGTTCAGCCGCGCCCGCGCCTGAATTTCCGAACTCAGCCGCTGCACTTTGGGAGCCGCACCGTAAGCCTCGAGCGACTCTTTACGCATCTCCTTCTTTTTGGCCTTCATGATGTTGGGCAGCGTGATGTAGCGCGGTTCGTTGAGGCCCTGCTGAGTAGTCAATACGGCGGGTAAGTGGGTCTCGAAGCTCTCGTTTCCGTCGTCGGTATCGTGACGCCCTTTGAGTGTGTTACCCTCGAGCGCCAACTCATTCACCCAAGTCAGCGCGGGCCAATCCAGCCGCGCTGCCACCGCCGCGCCCAGCGCCTGACTGTCCCAATCGGCCTGCTGACCGCCCACCAGAACTAGACCGATGTTCTCGGCTCGAGCGATTTGCGCCACCACGCCGCTGAGGGCAATGGGGTCAAGGGCCTCGAGCGTTTCAATAAAGATGGCCCGGTCCGCGCCCATCGCCAGACTCGAGCGCAGAGCCGCTTCGTGCGCTCCGATGCCCAGCGCCACGATTTCGCACTCTAGACCGCGTTCGCGCAGCCGCAGTGCCTCCTCGAGTCCGTACTCGTCCATGCCGTCCATGATGAGGGTCGCGCCCTCCAAATCTATGGCCCCGTCCTTCACCTTGAGCCGCGCCTCGGCGTCGGGAACCTGCCGAATCAAACACAGAATTTTGAGCATGATGACCTCTTTGCTCGAGTTTACACCCACCTTAAACCGGGTTCAAATTCTGCAACTTTTCCAGCACGCCGCCTACGGTGAGCAGCCCTCGAGCGCTGAGCCAAACCGCCCATAGCAGGACTAGAATAACTCCCCAGTTTAATACCCCCTCGAGCAGGCTGCTGGATTCAGTCAGCAGCGCGTAGGCGGCGACCACCACCCCAAAGCCCAACCCAATCAGCGACGCGATGAGGACTCCTCGAGCCAGGGCGGCGCGGCGCACCACGCGGTACAGATTCCCGAGTTCAGGGGTGCTCCAGCGCGTGAAAAAGAGCGGGGTCAGCACCGCGCAGAGCAGGGTTAGAAAAGCCAGCAGCACGAAGATGTTTTGCCACTGACTCGTGGGCCAGGGCATCCATTGGCTCGACGCCAGAAAGTAGCCCAGCAGCAGGAGCGAGGTGGTCAGGGTCTCGAGCAGGTAAAGCAGCGCTAAACCGCTCAAGGTGCGAACTTCCGGGTTCGCTCGAGTCAGGGTTTCTAGGCCCCGCACCAATAAAACCGCGCTCCATCCGGCCAGCAGAGACAATAAAATCAGGGGAATCAGCGTGCCCGCATCTACTTTCATGGCTCTCCTCGAGTGTGGGGTGGATGTGCTGTTGGAAAGCTAGCTGACCCAATGGTATTGCGTCCCTCCTGTTTACACCCGCGCTTGAACCGGGTTTAGAGTTTTGAGTTCACCCAGCACTCGAGCCATTTGGAGCAGCCCTCGAGCGGTGAATATCCAGGCTCCCACTAAAATGGCCAGAACGGCCACAGGAAGAATGTTTGCAACCGCTTTCGAGAAATTGTCCTGTTGACTCAGTGGTTTACAACACGTAAGCCCAAAGGCCAACATATACGCCATGAAACCCAGCACCACTACACCGAAAATTAAGGCCGCTCGAGCCATCGCGAGACGCTGCATTTTGCCCTGTAGCTGTTTGAGTTCTGGAGTGCTCCAATTCAGAAGGAACAGTGGAATCATCATTACAAGAATTACTCCCAGCATTCCAATAAGAACCCACGGATTCTGGGTTCTATCTTCCGGCCAGGAAATCCACCCGACATCGGTCAGGAAATAGCCCAGCAGCAGCGAGTTAGTTGCAAAAATCTCGAGCAAATAAGCTGTGGCCGGAATCGCCAGCGTGCGAACTTCACCCCGCGCTCGAGCCGCGATTCCCAAACCTTTGACCATCAAAAACAGGCTCCAGACGATGAACGGGGTCAACACAGTCGGGGCGATTAGCGTGGCTGGGTCTAGGTTCATAGCTCTCCTCGAGTTCGGGGATGGGGGTTCGTCTTGTCCCATCTGAACATAGCTTGTCAAAATCCCCGCTCGAGTGCGCGTGCCAGAAGTCAGCCCTCTCGCCATGACTTCTGGCCTATGCACAAAAAAAGCGCCCCATAGGACGCTTCCTCAAAGCTGAACTCGAGTTTACTTGAGCGCCGCCAGATTCTTCTTGGCCGTCTCGAGGTCGAGCTTGTCCCAGAAGTTCTTGGGCGTGAACTTGACCGCCTGCTCGAGTTGGTCCACCGCGCGCTTCTTGTTGCGCTTAGAGAGTTTGAGCAGCGCGTTTGCGTACTCGATGCGGTGAATGATGACTGTCGGCTCGAGTTCGATGGCCTTGAGGATATTCACCTCGACCTGATTGGAGCTGCCACCCGCCACCAGTGGCACTTCGGCATTCCACAGGCCCAGCGCGATGTAGGCCGCAGGCAACTTGGGGTTGAGCTTGAGCGCGGTGTCCAGGTTCTTCTTGACCTCTCCGGCCAGGTTCAAGCTTTGCAGCACGCCCTTGAACTGGGCCAAGCGTCCCACCGCTCGAGCGACCTCCATATAGGCGTCGGGGTTGTTTGCATCGAGCTGAACGGCTTTTTTAGCGTACTCCTCGGCTTTGGTGTAGGCGGCCTCGCGCTGGTTTTGCGGCAACAGGTCCGCGCCCAGCGAGGTGGCCTCGGCGGCCAGCACGTATCCAGCGGAGGTGTTCAGAGCCATTCCGGCGGTGACGGTTCCGCTGACATCACCCTTGGCATACAGGGCCTGCACGTCGGTAAGGGTGGCGGCAAAGCCGAAGGAAGCGAGTGTGGTGGCCACGGTCAGGGCCAGCGTGATTACAAATTTACGCATAGGGTAACTCCTCGAGAAATTGATGTTGAACCCAGTGTAAACTTTTTTGCCTGACGAGAGCATGAATAAGCATGAGGTCGGGTTGATACACGCTCGAGCCAACCCACTTGAGCCAAACAAAAAGGGCGCACGGTGGGTGCGCCCTCGAGACATCGAACTTTCACTTTAAAGTTTGGTCAAACTGGGGTAAAGCTCGAGCGCTTCGTCTGAACTGAGGAACTCGCCCTCCTGGTCGGGACTCCACACCACGTCAATCCTGATTAAATCCTCGGCGCTCAGGCTCGAGAGCTGACTCAGTGCGTCGCGCATTCGTTTGGTGTTGATGGCCGCGTCAGGCAGCGAGGGCCAGTTGAACGAGGCCCCAATCAGCGTGACCACCAAGTAAAGCCCGCCTTTCTCGGTGGGGTCTCGAGGCTTGTCCACCTCACGCTTGCCGCTGTAGTTGCTGGTGGTCTGGTCGGTGAACTTGGAGCGGGCGTCGGTGGCCCAGCGCACCACCGCACTCTCGGCGGCGTTGCCCTCACCTTTTTGCTCCTCGATTGCGCCGTACATCCAGCGGTCGGGGTGGCGCAGCAAGGAGAGCACCGCGTTTTGCATCATGGTGGAGAGTCCCTCGTTACTGCTCGAGTCGCCCTCACCCGCAATCTCTTGCAGGTCGCGCTTGACCTCGTCGCCCTCGGCCAGCATGAGCTGCACCTTCATGGCCCTGGCACTAGAGGTCAGCCCAGCGGCCCCTGCCCCACGCCGCGCAAAAGCCCGCCACAAGCTGAAGCCCACGAAGCCGATGACCCCGACCACCAGCAGCAGCACCAGCAGGCCACCGATGCCCCCGCTCGAGCCACCGCTATAGCCTCCGCCATAACTGCTGTTGTAGTTGTTGTTATAACCGCTGTTGTAGCCGCCCCCACCGGGCAAGACGATGACTGGAGGAATCGAGTAACCGCCGCTGCTTCTCGAGCCACCGCTGTAGCTGCCTCCCCTCGAGCTGCTACCCCCACCAAAGCTACCGCCCCCACTCGAGCGCGAGGGTGACGAGGAACGGCTCGAGCCACCGCCGCCGCCGAAACCTCCGCCACTTCTCGAGCGGACCTGTACGAGCTGTTCCCCCGAATGGATACTCAGCTCGAGTGGGGCGTAGGAAGCGGGTAAAACAAGCTCTCGAGCCAGAGCAGGCGGGGCGACGGTGTAAATCAGGCAGAGCACCAGCGAAAGAAACGCTCGAGCGAAGTTCATAGGGTCATTGTAAGCCAGATGGGAAGACCGAACCCCCGCAAGGTTATTTATGGCGCTCGTTCCACTCAAAAAACAGATAGCCGCCCACCAGGGCGAGTACGAACAATAGGGGAGAGCGAAACATCGTCCCGGCAAAGATACCGTATAGCACGCCCTGGACCACCGCTCGAGCGGGGCCGGGTCTCAGCAGCGCCGAGAGCAAGACGACGCCCACAAGCGGCAGCAGAGTCGCGCCACGCAGCACGAAGGCCAGCGGAAAACTCAGGCACAGCGCGGTCAGGTAGCCCACCGTGACCGGATACGGCGAAGACAACGGGCGGCGCGCTCGAGGGACGGGACTGGCTCGAGTCGGCAGACTGGGCGAAGTGGGCCACGCGGGTAAAGCGGGCAGGCGCGGAACCGGAAGGCTCGAGGGCGGTTTTTTTACGGGCGGTGTTCTCGAGACGGGTGAACTCAGGCGCTGTTCTAACTCGAGGTAGCCCCGGACCTCGGTTTGCTGGGTTCTCAGGATGCCCAGAAACTCGAGGGTGCTCTGGGGCCGCTCTTCAACCCGCAACTTCAAGCAGCGCTCGACGGCCCGCTCGAGCGCCTGTTTGGAGGGTTTGCGCTCGAGCGAGGGCAGCAAAGATTTGAGCGCTGGAAGCTGAGTGCCCAACATTCGGTCGGTGGCCGTGGCAGGAATGCTGCCGGTCAGGGCGTGCCACAGGGTTGCGCCCAGTGCGTACAAATCGGTGTAGGCCCCAAACTTGGCGCGGGTGGCGTACTGCTCGGGGGGTGCGTAGCCCTGAGTGACTAAACGCGTCACCGAGGTGGTCTTGCCGCCTGCGTAACCGCGTGCGCTGCCAAAATCGATTAACACCGTGCGCCCGGACGCCTCGAGAAAGATGTTTTCGGGTTTGAGGTCGCGGTGCAGCAGTCCCGCAGCGTGAACGACACTCAGCGCCTCACCCACCTCGAGCGCAATTTTGACCACCCTATCCGGCGAAATACGGTCTTCGCGCTCGAGCCGCTGCCCCAGGGTTTCGCCGTTCAGACGCTCCATCACCAGGTAGGCGGTGCCGTTTTCCTCAAAGGTGTCGAACACCCGCACGATACCGCTATGGGCAAATCCGGCCAGCACTCGAGACTCGGACAGAAACCCGCGTTTTGCTTCAGCAAAGCCTTCAAAACCCAGCGAGGGAGCAGGTTTAAAAGTGCCCCCTAAACGGCTCGAGCCTTCGGGAAACAGTTCCTTGACCGCCACCTCACGCCCTAAAACATGGTCCAGTGCGGCGTAGGTGATGCCGAACCCGCCCTGACCCAGCACATGTTCGAGTGTGTAGCGTCCGCTGGAGAGAGCTGTTCCCGCCTCCAGCACGAAGCTGAGGCCCACCAGTGGGGTGCCACAGACCGGACAGGCGGTTTCCCGGCCCTCGAGTGAACTTTGGCAGGTGGGACAAAACAGGGCGGCGGCGCGAGCGGTCATCTTCAAGTGCAGGATACGCGCTCGAGGCGGGAAAGTTGCCCTTTGAAGGCACGATTTATAAGCTTTCAAAACCCCTCGAGTGGGGTAAAGTACCGCTGCCGAACGGGATTTTTTGCGGGTTGAACCGCTCTATCTAGCTCTGTTGGTCCAAGCAAAGCAATTCTGTAACCTCGAGAGGTAACACACCACCCGACCCGCACACAGGTTAGTTTTATCTGTCGTCTGATGTCTGCCGTCTGCGAAAAAGCGACTTCAGAAATTGCACAACCTCAGCTCAGTTTTTGCTCAGGAAAGCCGGATAGTGTGAGAGTCAGGTTGGTATAAAACGCTTTACTCATTAAGTTTTAGTTTGAGCAATGCATTATGGTTTTCGTCAACTCGAGCATTTTTGCTCGACGTTCAGCCTCGAGTGGTTCAAGGAGCACTATGAAAAAGTACATTTTAGGAATGGGTTTGGTTCTCTCGAGCGCCTTCACTGCCGCGCAGGCCGAAAGTGCTTACGTCGAGCAAGCGGCCTCAATATTCACCAGCCTCGCCCCCACGCCGCTGGGTCAAATCGGCATCGGCATTGAGTACGCGCTGCCCTCGAGCTTTGGGCTTCCGGTGGACACCGCACTCGAGGCCGACCTGTACGGGGTCAACCTGTTTAACGATGGTCGCGCCTTCGGGGCCACCATCGGGGTTAAGGCGCTGATTCTGCCCTCCTTAATCAATGAACCCGCCGTGGCGCTGGCCGTTCGGGCCGACGCCAACATCAACTTTGGTGGTGGCGGGACTTACGGCAGCATTCAGGTAGGACCCCTCATCACCGCCGATTTCACCCCGCTGACCCTCAGCGCGGGTATCTATCCCGCCTTTGCTAACGGTGGAATCGGCATCAACTACTCGCTGGGTGCGCGCTACTACCTCGATTCCTCGAGCAACAACGCCCTCGAGCTGAGCGCGGCGGGTATAGGCAGTGTGACCACCCTGAAAGTGGGCTTCCGCTACGCTTTTTAAGGCACTCGAGCCAAGCAAAAACCCCCTCCGCTCGAGGGGGTTTTTACGTTCAGAAGCTTTATTTTGCAACGGGGGTCAGAACTTCGGTGCCTTCCTTGTCGCTGTCAGCAAGCTGCCAGTAGCCGGTGAGCACGCCGCTGGTGGTGTTGAACTTGTAGATGCCCACACCGGGTACGCCGTCAACTTGATAACCGACCGCGAAGGTGGTATTGATGTCGGTGCCCACTCCCTTCCAGCTCACGCCCTCGAGCTTCCAGGTAACAGAGTAGTTGTTGCCCTTGGCCACGATGCTGACCGGAACGCCTTCGTACTTGCTGCCGTCGGCGTTGGTGCCACTGGCCAGATAGTTGCCCGCGAAGTCCCAGCGGGTTGCAGTCTGAGCGCTGGTATGACTGCTAGCAGCGGTGAGGGCCAGGGTGAGCATTCCTGCGAAAGCGAGGGGACGAAATTTCATCATAATGACGACCTTTGCGGAAATGTCAACCGCATGAGTAGAATTTGAAACAACCTTAGTCTAATGCTCATTTGCACCGGAAAAGTGAGAGCTGTTCATCGATTAAGACGGATTCCGAAAATATCCGTTTAGTTTCGGATATTTTCCGAGCGGAGCAAGTAAGAAAAAGATACGGTTTCTGCGGTATGGAGTATTCTCGAGTGCTGTTCTCGATAATACGGAATTTAGCGGAAACCGTATAAGACGGCCAGAATCTTCGGTCAATCCACGACATTTTTCGAAATCGGTTCGTTCAAAAAGACGTCGCTTTCTCTGCACATCCGCTCGAGTGCTGGGTATGATGGTCCCCTATGGCGATGTCCCGGCCCGCTCGAGCCTCTTTTAAGCGTCTTCCCCCCGGTTGGTGGGGCATTTTGCCCAGTTTGTTCTCGCTGCTGCTGTTCTTGGGCTATCCGCTGCTGCAAGTTCTGGGGTTCAGCACCCTCGAGTGGGGCGGTCTGCAACCCGGTAAGCCCGTTGGACTCCAGAATTATCAGACGCTGCTCAGTGACTCCGACCTGCGCTCGAGCTTGCTGGTCACGCTCGAGTTTGCGGCCCTCACCCTGCCGCTGTACGTGGCTTTGAGCGCCTTTATCGCCCTGGAAATCGAGGGAACCCGGCTCGAGCGCCTGGTCAAGGCGCTGATGTTCCTGCCGGGGCTGCTCACCGTGGGCGCAAGTGCAGTCGGTTGGTACACCCTGTTCTCGCCCGATTACGGGCTGCTCACCACGCTCAGTAATGGCGTGCTCAAGCTCCCGTGGGGCGACAACGCCTTTGCCGCCGTGGTTTTAGTGGCAGCCTTTACCCTGTGGCTACACCTGGGCTATGGCATTCTGGTGTTCTCAGCGGGCCTCAAAAGCATCCCTGCCGAGGTGCTCGAGGCCGCCAGGGTAGATGGGGCCAGTGAGGGTGCAGTGAGGCGCTTCATCGTGCTGCCGCTGCTGCGCCCCAGCCTGGTTTTTCTGGGCGTAGTGGGGTCGCTGTACGCCCTGCAAAGCTACACCGCCGTGTTTCTGCTGACCAAAGGTGGACCGTTCGGCGGCACTCGAGTGCTGGGGTATTACCTGTTCGAGACCGCCTTCGAGAAGTACCGCCTGGGCTACGCGGCGGCGCTCTCGGTGTTTGTGCTGCTGCTGGCGTTTAGCATCGCCGCGCTTCAGGGACGGTTTCTCTCGAGGTCAGTGTGAGGGTTCAGTTGAAGGTAACAAGGTTTGCGCCTCCGGCGGGTTTTTGGTTTTTGGTTTTTGGTCGGTTTGATTTTGGGCGCTTGAGAGCAGACCAACCAAGAACCAATGACTAATGACCCGCGAGCAGGCCCGGTAGGTGCCGTTTTGCTCAAGACGCCGGAGGCGCTTTTTTCATACCGACTTACCGACTTACCGACTTACTGACTTACCCTCGAGCCAAACTATGACCCTCCTCCGCAAAACCCTCGCCCTGCTCATCGTGGCCCTGTTCATGGTGCCGCTACTGTGGCTGGTTTACAGCGCTTTTATCGCTCCAGATGCCCTTTTTTCGGGTGGCAGTCCGCTGACCTTAAAGCTCAACTTCGACAATTTTCGGGCGCTCGAGAACTACAACCTGTTTAAACCGCTGCTCACCAGCCTGCTGGCCTCGAGCGCGGTGGTGTGTTTTCAACTGCTGTTCGGACTGCCCGCTGCCTACTCGCTGCGGGCCGGAACGCCGCTGCTGGCGGTGTTTCTGTTCGCACTGTCCATTCCCGCTGAGCTGCTGCTGGTGCCGCTCTACGGCTTACTCCAAAGCCTGCACCTGCTGGGGTCGCCACTGGCTTTAGTCATCCCTTTCGTGAACAGCCCCTTCACGGTTTTTTTGCTGTACCAGGGGATGCTCAAGTTGCCGTGGGCCTACACCGAGGCGGCCCGCATAGACGGCGCGAGCGAGCTTCGCATCTTGTTCGGGGTGGTGGCTCCGCTGCTGCGCCCCGAACTGGCGGCGGCGGGTGTTATCGCCTTTGCGGCGCACTGGAATCTGGTGCTCTATCCCAAAGTGGTTTCCGGTGAGGCGTGGCCCACGGTGCAGGTGGCCCTGGCAGACCTGATTTCCAAAGCGGGGAACAACTGGGGCCTGCTGGGCGCGGCAGCTTTGGTCACGTCGCTGCCGATTGTGGTGCTTTATTTTTCCTTCGAGCGGCAGGTGGTGAAGACCTTCGACGGAGGACTGAAGTGAGGCTTTCTTGAATCGCTGCTGAGAGCAGAGAGCTGAGGGTTGAGGGCTGAGAGCTGAAGGCTGAGGGCCGAACAGCTCGAGCCTATCCTCCAAACAGCCCCTGCACGGGCGTAACTTCCTGCCAATCCCGACCTCCTACTTTCAGTCCACGGCCCTCGAGCAGAACTTTAAGCATCTGGATGTTGTAGAGCGCGTGTCCTTTGGTCGTGTTGTTGAAGATAACCCATAGGGTTTCTACCCCTTGAAGCTTAGAGATTTCAGCCGCGATGCCCTCGAGGTCAGTCTGGGTGTAGCGGTAGTCGTGTCGCTCGGCGGCGTCCTTGCCCTCCCACCAGGTCGCGTTGTTGCGCCCGTGCAGCCGCAGATAAGCGATTTTTCCGCTCGAGCGAAGTACGGAGTCGGTCATGCCCTCGAGCCGGGGATAATCGGGCGAGACCCAGATGAGGCCGTGTTCGCTAAAGCCGTCTCGCACCTCGCTTTTGTCCCAGGACCCGTGCCGCAGCTCGAGCGCCAACGGCTCATTGCCAAAGCCCTGGGCCAACTCCCAGAGGTACTTTCTGTTCTCGAGCGTGCGGTGAAACGAGTACGGGAACTGGGCCAGAAATGGCCCTAAAATTCCTTCCTGGCGCAGCGGCTCTGGAGATTTGAGCATCCGCTCGAGGTCGTTACTGTCGTACCCTCGAGCGTGGGTGAAAATCTGGTGCAGTTTAACCGAGAACACCAGCCGCCCCCCCGCACGTTTGGCCATCCCCGCAAAAGCCTTCTCGCCGGGAATGTTGTAAAAGCTCGAGTTGATTTCCACGGCGTTGTAGTGCTGGGCGTACACGCTCAGGTAATCGGTCTTCTTGGTGCCTTCCGGGTAAAGTAGGCCCACCCAGTCGTCGTTCGAGTAGCTTCCAGTGCCCATCAGAATCTGCATAAAGTCATTTTACGAGGGTATTCTGAGCGCGAGTGGAGGTGGCTCGAGTGGGGGAGTGGGACGACCTGCGGCAGTGTGGGGGGGTTTGCTCGAGGGTGGGGAGCAGGGGGGCGGAGGAGATAGGGGGAACAAAGCAGTAAGTATCGGTTTTTCTCCCCCGCACCCCCGCACCCCAAGCTCACTCGAGAGGTTATCGTAACCCCATGTCCATCTACTTTCAAGTTCTGGGCGCTCCCGGTGAAGACAACGCGCTGTTTGTACGGGTAGACGGCGGTCAGGCTCAGTCCCGGCTGCTGTTCGACTGCGGCGAGAACACCGCCTCGCACCTGCCCTTTTCCGAGGTTTACGCGCTCGAGAGAGTCTGTTTTTCGCACCTGCACATGGACCACATCGCTGGGTTCGATGGGCTGTTCCGCCAGCTTTATCCCCGGCTCGAGCGCCCCAATCTTCTTTACGGTCCGCCGCAGACTCGAGCCATTTTGCAGCACCGCCTTCAGGGCTTTTTGTGGAACCTCTCCGGCGAGGATTCCGAGGACGAGGGGAGCGTCTGGACCCTCGTAGACGTGACCGAGACCCGCGTCACCTCGAGCCAGTTTCGCTTGCGCGAAGCCTTCGCACTCGAGCACAACCCTCAGACCCGCACCCTCGAGAATGCCGTCTTGCTCGAGGAGCCGCTCTACACGCTCGAGGTGCGGACTATGGACCACCTCACCCCCAGTCTGGCTTACCTGCTGCGCGAACGCGAACGGGTGAATGTGGATATGGAGGCGTTGCGCGAACTGAATTTGCAGCCGGGAGCGTGGCTGGCGGCGCTCAAGGCTGGAACCCTCACCCCTGCCCTGCTCGAGACACAGGGTATCGCCCACGGCGTTGCAGACCTCGAGCGACTTCTCCTCAAACGTACTCCTGGCGAATCCATCGCTTACCTGACCGACTTTTTGCTCAATGAACCCGCCCTCGAGCGCCTGGTTCCCTGGCTGCGCGGCGTGACCACGCTGGTCTGCGAGTGCCAGTACCGCGCTTCGGACCTCGAGCTGGCCCAGCGCAACCACCACATGTGCGCTCCCCATGTGGCCGAACTGGCTGCTCGAGCGGGCGTTTCCGACCTGATGCTCATGCACGTCTCGAGCCGTTACACCGCCCTCGAGCGCGACGAGTTGCTGGCCGAGGTGCGAAATGGGTTCCCCAACGCACGCTTTCCAGATGGCTGGTAAGGGACGGCGGGTAAGGGGTGGTGGGTAAGGCCACATAACTCGAGACGGGCTATGTCCAACCCCGCTCTAGGCTCGAGGGCGCATAGCTTACAGCAAACCCATATCTCGCCCCTATCCATGCGACTCGTAAAGTTTCAGATTTACACTCGAGTTTGTAAGAATTTAAAAATCGGGTGCGTTTTGGAGCGCACCCCCAATATGGGGGTGCGCTCTAGGAAGACTTTTTCATAGCTTGGTGACAACACTAAGCTTAAACTGAACTTATGAAGCTCTGGGTAAGAATGTTGGGTGCGGCGGCCACAAGTTTGGTTTTGTTCTCTTCGTGTACGACCACGGCACCCACTCCTCTTCCCCAACCTATCGTTAATCCGCCCTCGGGCATTACTCCGGTGGGTCCGCTCGAGTCCCCCTTTGAGCAGGCTCCCAACGCCGCCACCTGTCAGCCCGGAACCCTTAAAGCCTCGAGCAAAACGTCGGTGGTGGAGTGGGTCAACCGCCTGCGCGCCCTGCACGGTCTCACTCCAGTGGTCTACGACGCGACCCAGGAAACGGGAACCCAGGCCGCCGCGCTGATGATGCTGGCTAACAGCCGTCTGAGCCACTCGCCCTCGAGCGACTGGGCCTGCTACAGCGCGGACGGGGCCGGAGCTGCCCAGAAGACCAACCTCAGCCGGGGTCAGACCACAGGTGAGGTCTCGAGCCTGCCCAACATCCAACCCACCGCCATGCTGGGCGGCTTTTTCACCGAACTCAACTCGAGAAACAGTGCGGGCGAAATAGACATCGGTCACCGCCGCTGGCTGCTCAACCCCTTCCTGCGCCGCATTTCGGTGGGCTGGGCCGACGCACGC
>Ga0209724_1000678_pt1 | contig 32331 bp, 43 predicted proteins | sample grotaG_FD_184143 | JGI IMG/M metagenome (GOLD analysis project Ga0209724, IMG submission 184143) | Glacier valley bacterial and archeal communities from Borup Fiord, Nunavut, Canada, to study Microbial Dark Matter (Phase II) -... | ecosystem: Environmental > Aquatic > Freshwater > Ice > Glacier ... | reverse complement strand
CTGCGACATCGCTTCTGACACAAGCCGCACGGAACGCTCCCTGAGCTCCTGCGGATACTTCCTTGGTGCTGGCATGACTCCCATCCTTTCGGGGAATCAGACCCTCCACCAAACCCGGGGCGATTCACACACCGTTCGCCCGCCGCTCCCATCGATAACCTGCAGCGTCACGAAACACCGCGACAAGGCCAGTGTGCCGGTCCGGCAGGATGAAAGTATCTCTGAAGTAGCCTCCTATGTATCCCGCCCGGGACTCATAGGTTTGGCCCGGACCCAACAGGTCGGTGCTCATGGAAAAGACGTACCGGTTTGAGCGAGTCGGCCAGATGAAGGCCTCGAGGTCCGAGACGAACTGCTCACTCGCGTTCATGACCACTGCCACGGGCTCGTAACCGTCCTGCACCAAATACTGACCGCGTCGGTCGACATCAATCTGGCCGGTCTCCATCGAACGCCAGTCCAGCCAAGCATGTACGAGTGCAACTCTTCGCCGCCGCCGAAGACGTAACTCCGACACGAACACCGCAACTGCAACGAAAAGTGCCCCTAGCGTGCCGACCGCGACCGCAACCTGCACCCAAAACGTCGCGGCTACGTAACTGTTTGGGTCCACAGTCACGAGTGTCGCAGGATCACGGATCATTCTCCAAGCGCTAGTCGGACATGCGGCCCTTGCCCTCAGGGCCACTCACCGGCCAACGTGCGCGGCTATGGCGTGAAGGCGGGAGGATCAACGACTGGCAGCGTTGGCGGCACAAGCAGCCGCCAACCCGCTCGCAATACGGGACTCGCAAGAACGTCAAGTGTTGCGCAGAGGGGCGCGGGTCGCGACTGCGCGATCGAGAACCCAACGAGCCGCGGCTGATGCCTTCGCTCAGTCGGTGCGGGCGCGGCGCAGCCGCACCCAACTGCCGTCACAGCAGTTGACCACTTCAGCCCCCGAACCGCACGGACAGAGGTCGGTGGGCGACATCCTGGCCCAAGAATCCACGAACTCGTCCGAATCATCGCGAGTGAATCGCAAGCGAAAATCTCCGACCATAACTGCCCACTCGTGCACCCGGACTACCTCTGCGAACGGGTCGGTGCGCGAGGTCGGAATGAACCACGTGATCCCACCCAGGGTGAGTTCATTCCCCCCTCGCGGTCCAACGCCGGATGACGGCCACGAGCGGGGGTTCCCGAGGACTCGGCGCCCGTCTGTCGCGAACGAGTACCACTTCACGCCATACGGTCCGGTGATGCCTGCATAGTCGTCTGCGAGCACCCTGTCCGCAATAGCGCGCGCCTGAGCGTCGTTCAGTCGGCCCACGCTCGACGGCGCGTAATGCACTTTCACTAGCGTCCCGAGTAGGGCGCGCTGTACCAGGTGGCGATACCTGTCGCCGACGACTCGCGAACCCTCCTCGATGGCCAGGACGCCTCTCGCCTCCAGTGAGTTGGTCGTGGCGGTGGCGATCTGCTCCAGGATTCGCTCGCCCGGGGATAGCCACTCTTCGCATGCGCGACACAGCATGTAGTGCCAATACATGTCCTGGGTGACGGCGGTGACAGTGTCCCCTGGCTTGCCGCTGTAGAACGCCCCTCGGGGTTTCCTGCCTGCGGCCCGCTCCGCTTCGCCCTCTTGCTTTGACCACCGCCCCGCCCACTTTGGAAGCACATGACTTCGTTCCAAACGGTCGGTGTGCTCTCGGCAGAGAAAGCAACGTCCAGGCACATCGCGCTTGAGAATGCGGTCTGAGCCGAGGCCTCCAACCGAATCCGTGCCCGGTATGGGGGGTGCCGTCACGCGTTGCACCTTCGTGTACGGTCCGGGTCTCGTCGCCTTCCGCTCTGCCCTCAACTTCGCTGCCTGACCCATGTTTCCTCCTCAGCAGGGCGCGCTCGTTGCATACCGCGTATGAGCAACACAATCCCACGGCACGCTGACAATCTGCGCGGACGAATGGCCGTCGTGCGCCAGGGCAGCCGCGCGATGCGCCTCTCACGGCGCAGCACGGATGCGCCCGTTGTGCCAGTGTGCTCGCTGCCTCGTCGTGGAATTGCTGAGATGCAGCGAACGTTCGCATCGCATCAACCGACGCGCTCGAGCGTGCGTGCACCTCAGCAAGGTGCTGAAGTTCGGAGCGAGCCGACCAGTTCGCCATTGCGGAAAACGCTCGGGGTGGGCGATTCTCGCGCCTTTTCTCTTAGGTGGGTGCTGGCATTCACCTAAGAGAAACAGCGGCGTAGGCGCCACCTGCACTTGTCGTTCGACGCTCAGGTGGTGTCGTGAGAAAAAACGCAGGATGCCCATACCCGTCTACGCGAGCCTATTTGCCGCTATGCCGAGATCCCTGCTGGGTCGTGGACGTCGACGCCGCTGGCGACGATGCGGTCCCAGGTGGTTTTGTCGTTGATGTCGACGATTCCGGCGTGATGCAAGGCGATCCGAAGCGCGGGGACTGGTGCGCCCCTGTAGGACCAAGTGCGCGATGTGACGCGTCCGTGGCCATCTACCACGAGGCTGGCCGGACCGTCCAACCGCTCGAGGGCCCCACCTTCCCAGTGGTAGATCTCGACCGCTCCCGAGGCGAACACCACCACATCGATCGAGTGCCCTTCTTGCTCTCCCCATTCGATGGTGACTTTGCCAGGCTCCTCCGTATGGATCCTGGGGGTGGGTTCAGTCATCGTGGCCCCGTGATGAATGCTGGTGTGAGGGTGTCGAGTTCGAGTTCGCCTATTGCGTACGGCGCGCCGTCGCAGGCGAGGCCGAATACGTGGGTGGAGAAAGCGCCGAAGCCAACGTCTTCGTTGACTGCGAAGTGATAGTGGCCGTGTAACGCAAGAGCGGGCTCCACCTGCATGAACGCTTCCATGTACTTGTCTCGCACCCGATCGGCATATTCGATGTCTTCTCTCCTGAAGCCGCCGGACCCTCGCAGTCGTGAGGCGATGGTCTGGACTCGCGCGGGTGCCTCGTGCCCGACCATCACGTCAGCGTGGCCTCCCGCGGCGGTCCGTGCCACATCGGCATCGTCAATGGCTTCCTGGGGCCACCAGTACCGAGGCGCATCAGCGTTGTTCTCCCATTCCAGCCGCAGCGTCCGGTCTACGCTGCCGGCACCGCCGAGCCATACGAAAGAGCGGCCGCCCATGGTGGTGCGCAACCCCCGGGGTGCAAGCAGGATGTTCGGACGGAAGTGGAGCCAACCGTCGTCGCCAACGCTCAGCGAGTCGATGTGGTCGTAGTCCTCGTGATTGCCTGGGGCGACGAGCATGGTGATGCCGTGGGTGCGCAGGTAGCGGTCGGTACGGTCCCAACGGCGTGATTCGCGCACGCCGCGACTGACGCCGAGGTCCCCTACTTGGATGACGGTGGTGATGCCACGTGCATGAAACTCGCGGACGGCGAACTTGATCCACGCATGGTTGCCATGGGCATCACCCAGGAGTCCGACTCTCATGGCACCGCCTCCCGCTCATCGATCGTCAGATCGTCTGGCGGGGGCATCGCGTCGAGCCTCTCGATCTCCCACGCCTCGCGCGAGATCACCCAGTACACGTCGCCGTTGGGGTGTCCGGGCCGCCTCGTCTCGTAGTAGTGCTTCGCGCCCACGAGCAACGTCCACCACTCGTCAAGCAGAACGGTGATCCCGCCGAGGTCCGTCGCCATCCCGAGACGCACCAGGGGGTGCCACGCGTCGTCCATGTGACTGGCAATGGTGGTACCGGGACCACGCGCACGAAGGTAGCGGGGGTTGGCTTCGTCGCGAGTGTCGACGTAGTAGACCGATGCCCCGGATGAACGAATTGAATACAGTCCCGGTTCGTGCAGCACATGGACTCTTTCGATGAGTTCGCTCATGAGTTCAGGAACCTCTCGATGGCGTCCAGATCCTCGGGTTTGAGTCCTTGACGCGTTCGCGGACAGACGCAGCACAGGCGCTCGTCGAGCGTCCATTCCCACTCGTCGTCGCGTCCGAGATTCGTCAGGGTGCTTCTCCAGGCGTCAATATCGTCGTCAATCCAGACGGCACGCCCGTGCTCCTGGACGGCCTCGTAAACGCGGGTGGCTTTCCACCAGTCAAACCATCGCGGTGTATCGGTGATGAGGCCGTCTTTGTACTCCCACTGCGCACCGAGCCCAATAATCGGCGAGAGCAGTTTGGGGGCGCGGTGCCTCCAGGTGGTGCACCACACCATCTCCACCCCAGGGATTTGTTCGATCAGGCGCAGGCCGTCAATTACGGCCGTTGACCAGGTAATCAGCAGCGCCTCAGCGAACGCAGGCATGTATATGAAGTCCCGGTTCCACGAGTCGTGCGGCCAGTGGTCGAGGTCGCCAGCCCCGTCGGGCATCGCGTTGATGACACCATCCACATCGACGAACACGGGGACAGTCATCGTCGATACCGTGGGTCATCTGTCTCGGGCACAGTCCACGCGCCCTTGGGCGGCATCGAGTCCAAGCGCTCGATGGCAGTACAGGTCCGCTGCGTCCACCAGAAGTCGGTCATTTCGAGGAGGCCAACAGGTACGTGAAACTCGTACCGGTGGCGTGACCCCACACGCAGTACCCACTCCCTGAGGTCGTTGGTGTCGATTTGATCCGGGGGTACGTTCAGCGGGCCGTCTTCGAGGCGTGGACCCGACGTCAAGTTATCCAGCCGGACCCACGTGTTGTCATGACGCCCGGCCCCAGTGACGCCCGTCCCACGAGCGCGCAGTAGCACCGGCCACGGATGTTCCGCCATGCGTGTATTCAGGTAGTAAACGGTGGACGAACTCGATAGCGCCCGGTAAAGTCCGGGGCTCGCCAGAACGTCTATCGCTTCCATTGACTCACTCATCTAGACCGCCCTACGTTGCGACACTTCACGGTCCCCCGAGGCACGACCTGAGCCCGGATTGAGCCCCGTGCGCGACGTAGATCCGCCCCGCAGTTCGTCGTCCCCGCCATGGTCCGCGTCGTCCGAGGGGCCGTTCGTATCTGCGCCTTCCACGGCCCGGAGGAACTCGTCCACGATCTGCCCCTCGTCGGGGTACGTGTAGATCTCCGTCGTGAATGCGTGTGCGTGCCCAAGGTTCTGCATCACCGCGAAGACGTTGACGTCGAGCCGGTTCAACTCGCTCGCCCGAATCCTCCGGAGCATCTGCGCTCCGACCCGGGCGGGCAATTCCCGCCCTAGGTCGCGCTCGATCCAGTCGCAGACCTCGGTCATCCATTGATTGATAGTCGCAAGGTACGGCCCGCGCAGGTCGGGGCCTGCGACCGAGATGAACAGCAGCCGGCGCGGCGGCTGCTCGACCTCCTCGTAGGGGTCAAATCGGGGGGCTAACGGGAAGGTTCCGTAGCGTCGCTTCATCATCACGACGAGCAGTTCGATGGCCTCCATCGCCTTGCGTTGGAGCACCACACGGTGCGAACGGTCAGACTTTGAGCGCGGGATGTACAAGATCGGAGCGAAGTCGCCTGAGGGCAACGGCGTCGTCTCGATGTTGTCCAGCGTCGCCTCGCCCAGTTCTTCGGTGCGCATGCCGGTGTACCGAGCCAGCAACCAGACCACGGCGTTGCGGGTGAGGGCGAGACCAACGTCATCTGCGCGCCTGAACTGCCCGCGGGACCCCGCGCGCCGCACCATCGGCATCGGGTCGACATCGCCGGACCCGAAGACATCGAAGCGCGAACGCTCCCAAGTCAGCGGGCCCGTCGTAAACCGGCGCCCACGCTTTGTAGCCTTGGCGGATTCAACTAGGTCGCACCCGCTGTGGGCCATTTTCCACGCAGATTCGGTGAGTTCGCCGAGCATCCCAACAATCGGGTCGACAACCTTCGTAAGTGAGTTGCGACGGAGCACCTTCTCCCTCGAACGACGAGCCGCGATCGCGTGGTGGGACACTGGGAATCGAACCCCGGGCTTGGCGCTCAGGAGACCAGCAAAGGCATCGGGCTCCTCGGCCCGCGCCTCTGCGATGAGGTCATAGAGACCTTGGACACTCCCAAGTAGGGAGCCAAGCCCTCGCCTCTCAACGCGCTCGCCAGGCCCTGTTTCGCACGTGCTGAGGCGCTCCACGATGTCGTGGACTTTGTTCACCGGAATTGCGAGAGTCGTGCATCCGGGAACGACTTCGCGAACCGCAACGTAGAACGCATTCATCTTCCAGATGAGGTCCCTCAACGTCGATCGGTCCAATCCGACGCCCGAGATGTTTAGCGTGAGTTCTACGACGCGTCGAACCTTCACCGGGATGCTCGCGCCGTAACGCTCGATGAGAATCGCGAGAGTCGGCCGCGGGCGATGGAGGGAGCGCATTGCACCCGGAACCACGCGACCGATGACCTCGTCTCCCGAGGCGTCGTCGATGTAGCCGGCCGCCACAGCCCACGCATACGGAGTACCCAAGTCGTGGACCTCGTAGGCGGTGATAGGTGAGATCGGCCCCAGACGGTTCGGTGCGACCTCGACTTCGATAGTGCGCCCGATGAGGGAACGACGAGCCTGCGAGAACGCGTGCCACTCACTCGGTGTGATGTCCGCGAGGTTCTTTCCGAAGTAAGCCTTGACGGCCGCTAGGGCGCGCACGACCCTCGTGATTGACTTTGCCGCAGTGATCAAGCCTGCGGCGACCGCGCGCTCGGAGATGGCCGCCAACTCGGGGTCGGTGTCGATCTCGCTCGCGTGAATGACTAGCCCAGACGATCGGACGATGAGCGCGAGTTCCATGGTGGGTCGCACGATCTGGGCTCGTACGAGGGCTCGATACGCAAAGCGGGCTTCCTGGCGCTTCTTGCGCGGCACCCCCGCGGGGGTGCTACACATCGCAATCACGTAGCGGTCCATGCCGTTGGCGTGCCATCGCTCGGCAAGCGGCGCGCCTCGCGGCTCGTCGGGGACAACCTCCAAGAGGCGAGCAACGCTCCTCTTGAGTTCCTTGACCTCGGGACAAAGCCCCTGAGTCCCAGCGCACTCGACGGCCACTAGTTCGGCGTATTGCTGGGCATCTGCGTGAGTCATGCTGCCTCCTTCAACTCTGCGACGCGCGAACGCACGTCATATTTGAAAATCGGTGAGGTCTGCGGGCGCACGATCGGCACGTCGCGCTCTACGGCCTCAAGCAGGTCGGCGTACAACTGCTCTTCCTCGTGGTGGAGGTAGATCTCAGTCGTGGTGACGCTGGCGTGCCCGAGGATGTCGCGCACGCGTAAGATCCGCGCGTCCCATCGCCCATCGAGGTTCGCGAGCAGGCGCGTCGCCGTTGTGCGGCGAATCTTCTGCCCGCACGCGCCTGGCACTATCTGTTGGAGCAAGTGGTGAGCCCCGAACCTTGACAACGGCTTCTCAAGATCCGACTTGGAACGAAAGAGAGGGTCGTGGGGCCCCAGGTGCATCCCTGCGCGTTCGAGAAAGTCGTCGTACTCACGGATGCGTGCAAACGTGCTCGGCGTAGCGGGAACCCATCGCAGCCCGAGTCCGCCAGCGCTCTTACTGCGAACGTGGATTTTGTGGGCCTCAGGGCGAAGCGAGTCAAGCGTGATCGATAGCGCTTCGCTCACGCGCAGGCCGGCCTCATCGAGCACCTGAAACAGGGCTGCCGCGAGTGGGTCAGTCGCGGCCTTGAGTGTCGCGCGCTCCTCCGGCGTCAGTACCGGCCCCACCTCGAACTGCAGTCTTGCAATTCGAGACTTGCGCCCACCCATGCGTTGCCTCCACTGACGTTCGCTCGATCGCCCAGCCGGTAGCGGGGGGCCCTCGACCACGGTTCGTACCGGATTCGGGTGCGAGATGAGGCCGTATCGCTCCGCTGTGTCGTAGATCGTGAGCAACGCGTTCTCAGACAGCGCGAGTGTCCGCGGCGCGTACTCGCGCCCGACAATGTTGCGCCCCGGATCGGTCAGAACCCCGCGCAGGACCTGGTACTCAGCCGGGCGGAGCGACTCCATGTCGAGACCCACAGCCCACGCGCAGCGTGCAAACCTCAGAAATCCCTCGGCGTAGGTGCGAAAGGTGCGCGGCGAGTATCCGCTACCGCCCATGAACTCGAACACCTTCGACAGCCACAAGACCTCACGTCCGTCCGGACCGAGTACAACGACCCCATACGGCCTGTCTCCTCGCTTGGCCACCTTGCCGGCGTGCCGGACGCGCGCCGCCTCAGCACGCTCGAGAAGCAGCCATTCGGTGTCTACCTCCGATGAGGGCGAAGTTGTCATGACAAGCCACCTTTCAGAAACATGAGTGTCAACGCTTCGACCCCGCGTCGCGAAGGCCGCTGGACGCGTAGCAGGTACACGCTTGTACGAATTGATCGAGGTCCGTTCCCCCGCCGGTTCCGGACACACGCCCGTCGCGCCCTCAGGGAGACGCTCGCTGCGCCAGTCGGCGCATCCACGGTGCCAACACGGCACCCACAAAAGTTGTTCATGGCTGCAACGTACGATGCGCGGTGCGACGAATCCAGCCGAATTCCTTAATGCAGCAATTTGGAAAAGTGCTGCGTTTACCTGGCACTTTGCTGTGTCCGACCTCAAGGCCGTGGTAGTCCTCCGTGCCGTTTCGGCCGGCACTGTAGGCCCGCAACGTGCGCGGGAGACATAGTGACCATGCCCGCCAGTCGGCGACGAACCGTCGTGTGGCGGCGGGCGTAGCGGATTCGCATAACGCGGAGGTCGGATTCCGCGACATCCGCCCGGCAAGCGACCTTTGCGACGAAGGCGCTAGGGCGACAGCATCGCCCTAGCGCCTCAGCCCATCGGGCAGCGTCAAGCCAAGGCTGCCACAGTCAAAACGGCCCGACGTCCGTGCTGCAGCCCAATGCGGGAACGGCTTCGATGTCGACCGTTCGAACTCAAACCGGTCCCGACGCACCTAACCAGTGTTAGGTGCTGTGAACATAAAGAGGCGACCAACATGTCCAGGGCCTCGGCCTCACGCACCTCGCCGATGATGATGCGGTCGGGGCGCATACGCAGCGCCTCCTTGACCAGGCGCCGTAACGGTATCTCGCCCGTGCCCTCGAGCGACGGCTGCCGGCATTGCAGCCCGACGACGTCGCGCAGGGGAATCTTCAGTTCGAAGACCTCCTCGCACGTGATCACCCGCTCGCGCGCAGGAATGCATCCAGAAAGCGCGTTGAGGAACGTCGTTTTACCGGCCTGAGTGCCACCGGCCACCAGGACGTTCAGTCCCGACGCGACGGCCGCCGCGAGGAAGTCCGCGGCCTGCTGCGGCAGGGACCCAAGAGCCACCAGGTCGTGGATGTGGTTCGCTCTCGTCACGTACTTACGGATGTTGACGGACCAGTGTTCGCGCGTCACATCGGGGATCACGGCGTGGAGCCTCTCACCGCCGGGGAGCGAGGCGTCGACAAACGGGCTGGACAGGTCCAGCCGCCGCCCGGAGATCTTGAGCATCTGCTCAACGAGGTCGCGCACCTGCGACGCGGTGAGAATGGTGGAGGTGAGTTCCGACGCTCCGCGCCTGGCGACGTAGACCTGGGCGGGAGGCTAGAGTGACTAGATATATCTTCGATCATGCACCTGGAGCCCCCTATGATTCGCGCCGTCATCTACACCCGAATCAGCCGCGACGACGAGGGCACTGCTTTAGGAGTACTCCGCCAAGAGAAGGCCTGTCTCGAGCTGGCCGCTCGTGAAGGGTTCAACGTAGTAAGAATCCACAGCGACAACGACATCTCTGCCAGCTCGTCGAGCAAGCGGGCACGACCTGGTTGGAACGCGCTGCTCGATGACGTGCGGTCTGATCAGGTGGATGTCGTCGTCACCCACTCGACAAGCCGCCTCACGCGTCGAGTAAGGGAGTTGCTCGATTTTGTAGCACTACTCGACGAGCACGGCGTACGCCTGCGATCGAGCTCAACGGGCGACGTGGACGTCTCGACACCCGATGGCCGCCAAGTACTCACGATTCTTGGCGCGATGGACACCGCGGAGGCCGAGCGTGGCTCGGCGCGAATTAGAGCGAAGCACAAAGAGCTGGCCGAGGCGGGTCGGTACATCGGCCCACGACCATTCGGCTGGGACGTAGTTGGAAAGGGCGCTAGTGCACATCTTGTGATCAACAAGAGCGAGGCCGCGATCGTGAACCAGTGCATCGACGGAGTGCTCGCCGGCGAGTCGATATGGAGCATCACAAACGGGCTCAACGCACAAGGCATCACCACCAGCGCGGGCGGCCCGTGGAAGACACAGGTTTTGCGGCGCATGCTCCTGCGAGAGATGAACATCGGAATCCGCGTCCATCAGCCCCTGAAGAACGGCACGCCATTTGGACCTGCGATGCGGCACAAGGCCCAGTGGGACGCAATTGTGGATGAAAGCCGGTTCGTCCGACTCAAGAGCATCCTCACGGACCCGAGGCGCAAGACCAACAACCGCGGCACTGAACCTATTTACCTACTGACCTCAGTCGCCACCTGCGGCATCTGCGGCGGGAAGATGGCCGGGGCGTGTCAGCACACTTATGAGGTGAAGGGCGCCCTGCGCAAGGACGGATCACGGGGCCCATCCAGAATCCGCTCGTACCCTAAGCGCTACTACTGCAACAACGTCGGTTGCATGGGCGCTCAACGCGGCATGGCCGAGGTTGACGAGCTCGTCACTGGATTGCTAATCCCCTACCTCGAACGCAACGGCGTGCAGATCTTCGGAGGCAACGAAGCAGAAGGCAAGTCCGCCCGTGAAGAGGCGGACACTCTAAACGCAAGACTCTTGGTTGCTGCGGATCAGTTCGCTGAAGGGTTGATCGAAGCCGATCAGTTGTCACGCATCACTCAGACGCTGAAGCCAAAGATCGCAGAGGCTGAGGCACGATTCCTGGCGGCACAGCCCTCCCCCGCTATGGCTATGTTCACGGGCGACGACGTGCAGCAAGCCTGGGACGAGGCCTCGATCCCACTCAAGAAGACCGTCATCGAAGCGGCGGGCATGGAAATCACCATCTTTCCGATCGGGTCGGGAAACGGCGCAGTGTTCGACGCCTCCAAGATCCAGATCGAATGGGAACAGTGAAGAACTTGGCCAGTGTTCAGGAAAACTGCAGAAATACGAGATACCCTTGGAGTCGAAGATAAAACACCTCACCGGCGCCGTGACGGGGTTGCGAGATTCCTAGTTTGGAGTCTGGTGGCTGAGAAGCACAGGGTTCTGCAGTCGGATAGTTCTCGGTAAAACGCTGAAATAGTGCGGAGGCCCGGAAGATGCTTCTTTTGAGGACCCTTCCTATGGCCACGACCCTTACCCGATCGAGCGCTCTCCCACTCGACGAATACGACTTCTCCCCTGCTGACTACGCATGGCCCAGCCATCCCCCGTATTGGCCCGCCCCAAGCCGCGGCAAGCGGAATCCGCCAGAATCAATCGCCTCAGCCATCGAACGCCTCCTCGCCGAGGCACCACCATTGACGGCTCATCGGCGAGACCGCATCAGCACATTGCTGAGTGGAGCCCGTCGATGAGGCCGCAGCGCATGCAAGCTGGGGCACTTCCCAATACGAACCAAGCAAGTCAGCCGTGAACGGGGATGACCTGGGTCGGTTGCGGGAGCTTACGCTGCTCCTGGATCTTGCCTACATCCACCACGTTAAGCACGTCGGCGGCGACAAGACGCTGAAGTCAAGCGAAGGCACTGTTCGTCTCGAGTACGGCAACTTCTGGTACCGCAAGCGAAACCCACCAGAGGGCATCGCGGAGCCTCCCCTTATCGAGCAGGTCGTGGTGTATTCCTCTGTTTTTTCGGCCGCGCGAGTGAACTATTTCGACTCCCTCGATGAGGCGATCTCGGTCGTGCAAGGCTGGTACGAGGACGCTAAGGCTGCCAACGCAGCGTGACACTCACGAGGCGGGCGGAGCCGCAGCCGACAGACCTCTCGGCAAGGGGATGCTCGAGCTAAGTCCCACATGGAGGCGTAGCCCTCGTGGTGGTTGCCCTCGATGATGACGAAAGCGGCGACCGTGGGGGGCCTCCGAGTTCACCCTCGCAAAGAACTCTCGTATGGAACATCACGTTGACCGCACCTCATATCGTCGACTCCGCTCGAGTACCGGACAACTTGCTGGCTGACGCATCGCCGGACATGACGTGTGGCCCGCTCCAGCCCGGGAAGTCCCCAGCCTCCAAGTCGCCACGAGCGAGTCTGGCGCAGCCTGAAACACGTTCTTTGCCGATCGGGGCGCCCGCGGCCTCTCCGGGGTTCGACTGGCAAAGCCGGACGCCCACGCCGGAGTTTTCGAGGCGATCGCGGCGAACCTGCCCTGTGCTTCATGGCAACAGTGCCCCACCCGCTAGTCGACGAACCTGATGGGCGTCACCCCTAAGGTCGCTTGACCGGCGGTGAAGGCGATGCTGCACCGGTCTATGACCAGCACGACGTAAAGTCCGTGCACACCCAATTCGACCGGCTTCTGGACTACGGCGAGGACTAACTCTCCGACGTCTTCACCCGCCTCGATACCGCCAGGCAAGACCTACTGTCCTTCACAACGTTCCCCAAAAACGTATGGACTCACGTCTGGTCCAATAACCCCGCCGAGTGCCTCACTCGCCGCCGCACCGACGCTGTCGGGCTCTTCCCCAACCGCGATGCCGTCATCCGCCTCTTCGGACCCGTCCTCGCGGCACAGACCGACGAGTGGCTCGAGACCAAGCGTTACGTCAGACTCGAAGTCCTCACCCATTGCCCACTCACCACCGTTCCCAACACCGACGCCGACAAGGTGGATGCCGAACCACTTGCACTCACCGCCTGACGAAGGGAGCCGGTACACCACTTCCCCGAACTTGACCGCGGAAGCGTGCCATTTCACCGCTGACCCAGCATCCTGCGCACCTTGCCTTGCCCCTCGCCCACGCCAGTTCTCGCACGCGCCTGCGGCGCATCCGCTGGTCAGCCGTGGGTGCGGAAGGGTGCGGAAGCTACCGCGGAACGTCTGCGGAACTTCCCCTGAGAACAGTTCCGCAGAGTTTCCGCAACATGCGTAACCCCTGGTTAAGCCAACTTCTTGTGCCGATACATGCGGTAGTGCGGTGGGAACCCGCAGCCTCATTTCCTTGCCGTTTTTCAAAGGAGGTGTAGTGGGTGCGTGCAGGCGGGCAGAAGGCGTTGTTGATCTAGATCCGGGAACGCTCCGCAGTTCCGCAGTACCGCATCACCGCCAACCGACATGGGCTCACACATTTGGGGCATCTCGGAGGGGGCGTCCTTGTTCGTGGCGCGCGGTCAGACGCACAAAGCTGTCCGTGGCCGGACAAGGAAATCGCTCAGCTGTCTCGGTGGAACCACCTCGCGGCGTACCGAAACCCCAGTTCACGGGGGCGATCAAGGGGTAGCCAAGAGTTGGCGGTGTGTGATACGCTCCAGAAAGTCATTTAGCGAGCGAGTAATTCGCACAACTATGATGACCGCAGCTCGTCGAAATAGAAACGTTGTTTATCGGCTGCGTTGTGGAGTGACACCTCGGTAGGGGACGGCCAGAGGCACGGGTATTACCCGTAGCCCGTTCCGACCTACCTAGAGAGATCCGCAATGAACACCCCACTTAGACACGTCGCCTCGCCGGCGTCCCGCTCGACGGTTGTGCCACTGGCGCCCGCTCGCCTGCCCAGCGCCGATGCGGCCCGGTACTGCGGCTACGCACCGCGGACGTTCGTCAACTTTCGTAGCAGGCGTCGCGGGCCCGTTTTCACGCGTTCAGGCGGCCCATTTGGTCCCGTCTTCTATCTCGTCCGCGACCTTGATTCTTGGCTGGAAGACCAGGCTCGCGACAGCGACTCTCGTTCTGCCTAGTCGCCTCGTCGGCAACACCTCGCCCCCCACCCACCACAAGCAAGCCCCCGGCGCCAGGGCAGAAAACTGCCCCGCAACATCAACCGCTGTCTGCAACAGCGAGCACTGTCCGGGGCCACGAAGGAACAGGAGTCCTTATGTCCACACTAGATGACGACGACGAAGTAGCCAATAGCGATGGTGCCGAGATCGAACCAGCCCTCGAGATCGACTCCGTCGACCCAGACACCAACGATCTCGACAACGAAGCCGCTGGTGAGGCGGGCTTTGCGGAGCATCTCGAAGAGGCTGCACTCACCGCGGCGGCCGAGATGCAAGCCAATGAGTCGATTGAGGCCGCCGAGTCGGCTGCGGTTGCCCAGGCCAAGAAGAAGGCCGCTGCTGCCCGACGGAAGACAACCGCGCCGGACATTATCCGGCTCGCTCACGCGAACTACACCTTCGGTATCGACCAAGACGGTGCATCGTATGCGCTCACCCACCACGGCCACATCGTTCGCCCGCTGAAGGGCTCACGAGGATCGCTCAGCCGGGAACTCGCCGCCTTGAGCTTTGCTAAAACCGGCAAAACCGCGTCCAGCACTGTGATGGGTGAGGCGATGTCCGTGCTTGAGCACGAGTGCGAGCAGATCGAACCGAAGACAGTTCACCTCCGGGTCGCCCGTCATTCTGACGCTTTCTACATCGACCTCGGCGACGTCGCGGAACACTTCGTGAAGATTACGGCTGCAGGCTGGCAGACGCTGCCTGGTGACGCTGATTCACCGGTGCTCTTCCGCCGGACCGCGTTGAACAAGGCCCTGCCGATCCCCGAGAGCGGTGGCGATTTCGCCAAGGTCTGGGATTTTGTGAACGTACCCAACGAGGGCGACCGGCAAGTGACTCTTGCTTGGATGGTCGGGGCAATCATCTTGGTCGGCCTTCCCTGTCCGATCTTCGCTCTACTCGGCGAGCAGGGCACGGCCAAGACCAGTGCAATGCGCTTCACCACAGCCTTGTTCGACCCAACCACAGCGCCGGTTCGGAGTCCCCCAAATGACGTCGAAAAGATGAAGCACGCAACACACGGATCCCGCGTGACCTGTTTCGATAACCTCTCGTCGATACCCGTTTGGCTCTCAGATGCGATGTGTCGCGTCGTCACTGGGGAGGCTGACGTCGATCGAGCCCTCTACACCAACGGCGACCTCCACGTGATTTCAACCCAAGGCGTACTCGGATTCACTGGTATCACTGTGGGAGCCATGGCGGGCGACTTGAGCGAACGATGCGTCTGGGGTCACCTGGCGGTGATTCCCGCGTCGGGGCGGCTCTCTGAGCGCGACCTGAAGGCTCGCTGGGCCAAGAAGTACCCCTCGATGGTCGGAGGCCTGTTTGACCTCATTGTGAAGGCATTGGGAGAACTGCCGAACGTGAAGCTCGCGGAGAAGCCGCGTATGGCTGACTTTGCCGAGGTGCTCAAGGCTCTCGACCTCGCCAACGACACATCGGGCTTGGAGCACTACCTTGGGGCCCAGGCGGGCGTGGCCGCAGAACACGTCGAAACCGATCCAGTCGCGATGGCGATGACCGAAAGAATTCACGGCCCATGGAAGGGCACGAGCAAGGAACTCTATGCTCTCCTACCGAGTCCCAGGGACGACCGGTATTGGCCAACTGCCCGTGGGCTGCACCGCGCGGTGCTACGACTCGCTCCAGATCTTCGCGCCTCCGGGTGGGTCGTTGTGGAGACCAAAGGCGACCCGCAAAGCAAGCGCGCCGCAACTTGGACCCTGGAACCCCCGGCTGGGACAACGCCTGCACCTCGTAAAGAAACAGACGATGATCGGGTTGCTCGACGGCTCCTCGAGCTCGGGCCCGATCTCACCGCCCACGTGATTTCTGAGCACAGTGGCTATTTACAACGCTACGGATGCAGGCTTTGCGTTTCACTTGCCCCCAATTCCTACACTTCAGGAGAAGACTCATGATCAAGATGACCCAAGCCGAAACGCTCGCTATGTTCTACGGCACGGCCTACGACTACTTGCGCAAGCACCCCGACTTCGACGGGCGTCCACGGCCCGGAACTGCGGGACTGACGCGAGTCGGCGTCGAACCCTCGAACACCAAAGCCTGGCCAGGCGTCGCGGATGTGCACCGTCGCACCCGCGACCAGTGGGTGGCCGATCGACTCGAAGCGGTGCGCCGCGGCGACGAAGAGCCCGCGTTGCGCCAGAGACAACCCGCCTAACCGACGCCACCACGGACTAGGAAGCCCCGGTCGTTTTCAGACGGCCGGGGCTGCACCGCACATCGACGTGGAACACTCTTCATCTGAATCTCACAGAGGTGCCTGCTGAAGCTTGGGTGGTGATGGGATCTGCGATTACCGCGACTGTCTGCATCTTCACACCGATTGTCGTCTCTCGTATCCAACGAAGTGGCGAAGAGCGTCGCCGCCAAGCCGAAATGCAAGACGCCGCGATGGGGCGCGTGCCGCACGGGACGTTGTGCGCCCCGACCAACGCCTCAATCGTGACGTACTAAGCCGAAGAACAGAGCGTCATGGCTGTGTTCGTCGACGCTCTCGCAAGGCACCTCGCGGTTGCCTCCCCGTTGGACCAAGCCTCACGACGCCCACCAACTGCTCACTGACGCGTTTCCCCGCGGTCGCGCTGCCGGAACTCATCGCCTGCGGGCAGACCTCCCACACAGTTCGCGAAGACACGTTGGGCGTCTTTCACGGATAGTGCGGCTTAAGGATCCGAAGATTCCGATCAGGTACACCCAATTGAACACTTTTCTCGGTACCTGCCTTGTACTGCGAATGACTGTCTAACAAGGTGGAGATAGAATTGGTTGAACACAACCGAATAGAGGTCTAGACATGGTGGCAGGCAAATCTAGCCAGCTAGTGGGTTACGCGCGCGTCAGCGCCGCCGACCAAAACCTTGACCGCCAACTAGAAGCGCTAGCCGGTGTCGACCGGCTGTTCACTGACAGAGCGAGCGGCAAAGACACATCCGGCCGGCCTCAACTTCAGGAGATGCTGACATACTTGCGTGACGGCGATACGGTCCGCGTGAAGTCGCCCGACCGACTCGCTCGCTCCACCACTGACCTACTCGACCTGATTAAACGCCTGCACGCCAAAGGCGTGTCCGTGGAGTTCGTCGACAACGCGTCACTCAACACAGATACTGCGCAGGGCGAGTTCATGTTGACAATCCTCGGCGCGGTCGCTCAACTCGAGCGGGCCACGATTCGCGAACGCCAAGCCGAAGGCATTGCGCTGGCAAAAAGCCGCGGCGTGTACGACAGAACGCCCAAGCTCACTGCTGAGCAGATCGCAAACGCCCGTGAGCGCGTCGCAAACCAGGTACCCAAGGCGGTCCTCGCTCGCGAGCTCAAAGTGAGCCGCGCCACCTTGTACGCAGCGCTGGCCTGCACTGGCCGCTACGCGCGGCAGTAGGCCCATCGAGCCGCAAAGAGAGTTGTTCCCCCGGCTTGCAAACGACATAGATAGCCGCGGCACCAAGAACCGCTAGGCGGCCGTCAAACCTAAGCGTGGTCACCATCCGAACCGGACGAACGTACGCAGGCAACCCGGCCTGTCGTCATTCCACCCCCGTTGGCTCATGACAGACGATGTGCCTACGCATCTGTCGGAACCGTCGCGTCTAGCTGCTCCGCCCATCGTTGCCACTTTCGACGGAACTGCCGCGCGCTGCGCATCTGATCCACGAGCGCAGAGTTCTCGTGAGGCAGGCCCAGTCTTCCTTGCGCGTCCACCAGGGTTTCGTCAGAATGTCCGCCTCCCACGTCCGGGTAGCCCGCGAGGCGCACCAAGGTGAGACGGAAGAGCACGCGACTGGTTTCCATTACCGCGACGAGAACTTCGGGACCGAGTTCGAGTTCCCCAACAGCTTTCACGCCGTGCGCCAGGCTATTCCGGACCCGCGCCACGGTATTTGCCCAATCCCTGGTCGAGGACCCCAATAGCCAATCTGAGGACTCCTTGCCCAGACTGTCTGCCGCTCCACATAGCCGGTCAGACAACGACGGACCGTCAAGTTCTAGCAGATGGCGAAGATATCGCTTTGGCTTTGACTTTATGCCGCCGCTTACAGCTGCATCGAGGATCGCCTCGTGCATCGGTCGAATCGCTACGGTCTCCGTGAGGTGCTCGCGCGCTATCGACTCGAGCGCGGCCACGGCCTCGAGCGTGTTTGTCTGCAACCAGCCGCCGCCGTCACCAGGGGGCCCCAGCGTCGGCCAAGTCGGCGAATCGATATGCAAGGAGATCCAGCGTGGCAAGAAGTCACTGAAGCTGATGTCAGCGGTTCCAATGAAAGGGTCGCCGGTTCCGATGTCAGGAACCTGGGCGGGCGCTCCATGCACATACGTAGCCGTGCGATCTGAGTCATCGTCAATGCCTCGCAGCGTCAGCACGTCGGTTGACATGGCCCTCCCGAACAGGACGCGATGGAGATTGTTGATCGAAAGGACAATCTGCTCGACGTCCGCCACGGCAATTCCGTCCGGATGCCTGAAGGAATAGCCGGCGGTGCCTGTGTAGCGCTTCTCGGTGCCTGTCGTCGACATGTCTGTCCCGCACCAGAGTGCGATCTCGACGTCGCGGTAGACGCACGTGAGTTGCTCGTAGTGGTGAGAGGTGAGGTCACGCTTACGTCCGCCTGCCAAGACGGTCGGTGAGTACCAGTGCCAGGCATGAGGAATCTTCGCGCCGATCGCCTGCCACCGGGTGCCTTCCTTAAAGTGGCCGTCAATGATGACGGCGAACGCCGTCCAAACCTCCGAAGTACGTCGACCCTCAACGCCTGCTCCCGGACTGGATCGCTCGTGCTGCGCCCCCAAATTCGCCCCAAGGACTGTTACATCCCCCGCTGCCGTCCGACCATAGAAGGTGTCGCCGCCCTCGATCACTCCATGTCGCATGTCATTGCTCATGGCGCCGTCGCGCAACAGCGTCAGCGCCCAAGTCCCGTTGTCTCGATCACGCCGGAGTGTGCCTGGGAGACGGGCGTCAGGTTCGTCGGCTCGCCACCATTCACCGAAGCAATCTTCGAAGCTGGGTTTCGAGTCCTTCGTGCTCACACCATCACCTTGCCATAGCGCCGACCATCGCGCCGCTCCAAGCACTGGCCATTGCTAGCCGGTAGGACGGCGACTTCCGTCTCGTCAGGAGAGCAGCCAATCCTGCCAGGCGTGAACCGAGCCGGTCGCCGCTGCGTGGGGTTCCCTGTAGTTTGTTGCCATCGATGTGTATGAGTCCGTTAGGGGCGGGGTGTCGGAATGCAAGAGGCGTCGGCGATTGCAACGCTGGTCGGGCTCGTGCTCGCGCTATATCAACTATGGCGCACAGGCAGGATTGTGTTGCAATCGCGACGCACCGCGGAGTACACAACGGCTCGGCTCGCGGACTTCACAGTCCATGCTCAGTATCGAGAACTGCTGGAGTTGCAGGCCGATATCGATCGGGCAGTGGTTAGCGACGCCCGTGACGCGGCGCGAGTTCTTTTGCAACACTGGGAGCGCCGCTCATTCGAACTAATCGGCATGAGCATAGTTGCTGGCGTGCCAGAAGATGACTTGCGCAGGGCTGCGCTCGCCGCGCGTGAGGCGGCCTTGAAGATCAAGAACAGTGAGGGCACTGCGTTGGCGACGATCGCGTCTACGGCAGTTAGTCGCATTGGCGGAGTATGCGGCGTCTTGCGGGAGCGTTCTGGTGAACAGCGTGTCACCAATCCAACTGATCTGGAGATCGGAGCGTCCGGCGCTTGGTCCGATTTCCGCGAACTGTATATCTCAAGGCGAAAGGGTGACGGTGAATAGCCATGGCTGATTCCAAGAGTCAGTTGGGGGACCTGTCTGCGCGGCTGCTTCAAGCCACTCAGCGGGGGACTCTCGGCTGGGACGATCTGAGTGATACGGCATTCGAAACCTCGCTGGGAAGAGCGTCCGTAATTGTCAAGAGCCGGGACTCCGACGGGTCGTATCCATACGAACTGCAGCTGCTGAATAACTCCGGCGTGGTTGTCGACTCGATTTCCATGTCTCGGGCGAGCGACCCGTGGTCACGTCACGAGCCTGAGTTGGACGCGCTTTACGAGGCCGCGCGGCGGAACGCGCTGGATGTGGATGCGATCATCGCGGAAGCCTTGAACGCGCTGTCGCCGGTGGAAGGCGAGCGGCCGGTGGAAGACGAGCGGCCGGTGGAAGACGAGCCGCCGTTCTAGGTGCGCGGAGCGCACCGCTTCACTTGCATCTGCAACATAGCCCGTAGAGGGTCACGGGTTGTTCCCGGCGTGCCGTCGAGGTCCTTGCGGTTTTCGCCTGAGGGCGGGTTGGGCGGTGTGGCGCCAGCCAGCGGCGGGGGCCGCGCCGGACGGCGCACTTCCACCCGCTTCACTGGGCCCTCTGCCCCCTGAGCAATGCACTGGTCCATCCTTTCGATCCCAGAGGCCTAAGCCCTGCCGGGCAGACGGTCAACGCGTGCGTGCAGCTCTCACCAGGACCTGTGCAGGTGCGGTTGGCACCTTTCCCAAGACCAACGCAACTCGCTAGTTGACGGGCGGCACGCGAGTGCGACGCTGAAGGATCGGATGGAATGCCCAGCTTGCGCCCCGAGGCGCCGCTCGGGTGATCAACCAAAGGGGGGTTGATTAACGACAGGCCAGCATCCCAGACTGAGCCTCCTCGCCTCCCAATCCACAATGCACCAAGAAGTCGCTTCCGACGCGATCAACCCTGGCCGCAGTCAGGGGCCGACTTCTGGCGCGCACCCAGGGCGACGCCGACAGTCGAAATGCGCTGATACATGAGCCAAAAGCGCAGAGTCTGCTTATTTACCAGGTATAACGACTTGAAGACATGCCGGTTTTCGATTTGTTTTGTGCCCGCCAGGGGTGGCATCTTTGATGAATGCCCAGCAACCACCTAAGAGCGCAGATCCCGTCTCGTCGTTCCCACGCCTGCTCCACCTCAGGATTAGCGCACGGCCCAGTTCACACCGAATTCGGCAACGTGTACCTGATCCGCAACCGCGCACAACGCCGCGTCAAGATTGGCTTCACGAGCCTCGACGCGACCGAGCGATTGGCTACGTTGCAGACGGGATCAGCGTCGCCACTCGAACTAGTGATGGTCATCGCCGGCGTCCCGAGGCGCTTGGAAGGCGAACTGCACCAGGAATTCAAGAGACGCCGTGTGCTTGGCGAGTGGTTCGAGGACACCGGAGCAATCGAGGATCGGTTCCGTGCCCTGCGTGCGTCTAACCACGACCGGCATGTAGACCAGGCTCTCCAAGGAGCCCACGAGGCTCTCTCGCGAGCGACTGCAGCAACGGGCTCCTCGACTACCTCAAAGGCGCGATTTGTAGAACAGGCGCGTCGCGCGCTCGACCTGTCGGCGTGTGGCTGTGTATGGAGCGTCAACTTGACTCCAGGCGGACCGCTCGCGAAGTTCTGGAGTGTGATGCGAGTGCGGCTCGCCTGGGACTTGGTGCCTTTCGGCTTCGCGCACGACCTATATACAGCCTGGTTCGCCACGACCGTCTTGTCAGGAGACCCACTCGGCAGGAATGGCTTCAACCAGGAATTGGTCAAGGTCGTCGACGGCGATGACACCTGGTACTGCGGGAATCCGAACACACCCGTACGACCGGGGCGTCGAATGATGGCGCATGAACCTCTCATCACTCAGTACGGCCTTACGGAGTGGCTCACAGAAAGGGCTGCGAGCTATCGAGGTCTGCGGAGATATCCGGGCGCGGTGGCCGCGTAGCGGACCAGGTCGAGGTCGCAGCAAGATCGCGCCGAGTCGCGGGGCAATCTCGCACGAGCCCAAGGCCTGGCCCCATCATGACAGTGCCGTCCAACTCGCCGCCCCCCAGGGCGATCTGACGCAACCCCGCCGATCAAGGAAAAGACACCGCGCCGCAGGCACCGTGTCGGCGCAGCGAAGGGGCCTACGCACAGATCAGCAGCGAACTCGCAAGCAGGCACCTTCCGCTTTGTACACCGACCTAAATAGACAAGACCCCGGCGCCAGGAGGCGCCAGGGTCTGTTCTAGTTAGTGGGTGTGGGTGGTCACGTCGTGGCGGAGTGTGTGGTTGGGGGTCCACGCCGGACGCGTGCGGTAGTCGTTCATCAACGCCTGGAGATGTATCTCCGAGCCGACGAGCACTTCCACGACAGCGGTGTCGCTCAAGGTGCCCTGCGCCATCGGGTGAGGGCTGTCGCGCTGCGACGAGCAGGCGCCGACGATGGTAGCTCCGTAATGAACTGAAGCCACAACGCCGTGGTGAAAGTCCCGCGCCGAGTTGAAGGCGAACAGGCGAAGCACCTGCACGGTGTTGTCGGCCGCGAAAGGCTCGGGTCGATATGCTGCGGCCTGCTCTACTGCCCACGCAAGGGCTTGCCCTTCGTCGATCGGCGACTCTTCGAAGGCGAAGGTCTGATCTGCTGAGTTGATCGTGTCCATGTGTCTGTCCATTCGTCGAAGTTGGTTTTGATCTGTCGGCCGGACTTCAGGCGCGGCCTGGCGCGCACAGAAAGCGCGCGGCGCGAAGCTCCTGCGCGAGGAGCTACAGACCCCAACGCCATGAGGCGCCGAGGTCTGTAGCTCGTACTCAATCTCCGACAAACTGCCGGATCGGGGGTTAGGTTCTCAGTTGAGCGGGTGATCTAGCGGTCCTCAGATCACGGCGTCGACGAATTCCTCCCAACAACGCTCGTCGACGTCGGACATTGCGGACTCGATCAGATGAGCCGCTCCGTGACCGATCTCTTCCCGGTCAGCGAGCGACAAGTCCTCGGTCACCCGCTTGTTGAGCCCTGCGTTCTCGCTGGGGCTCACTGCGTTGTCACGTTCAGTGACGAAACGTATCCAACTGCACAAGGCATCGCGAATCCCTTCGAGAGACTGCGTCACGCGCAGTGCGACAGCGGCGATGTCTTCCGTAGATTGTGGTCATCGTGGGCTACTTTCGCCTAGGAGTGTTGGCCCGTTTGGCCTGCCAAGATCTCCCCCGGCGGGGCTCTGCCACGCGGCGGGAGCGAGTAGCGCGAAACGCGATAGCCCTTGGATGCCCCCCTTGGGCTGCGTCCAATCAGTGATTGGTTTCTGAGACACCTCAGGGCACAGGTTAGCCAGAGCCACTCCCCCGTCTAGCTTGTGGACTTCGGTGCCTCTTGGGCGGCCCGCTCCACAACTCGCGGATGCCCACGATGTGACCAGGGTCAACGGGGTCTGGAACTCGGGGCCTGCTACTCAACATCGATCGCAGGGTGCGCCCGAAAGGCCCCCACGACGAGTGGCTCTACGTCGGACCAAGACAGTCCGCCAAGGCCGCAGCCCAGCGGTGGAATGGCAACGGAGGCAACGCCTACTTAGAGCAGCACTGCAATCAGTTCAGGCAATGCCGCAACGATGTACTCGATACGCGATGGGTCGCGCCAGCGCTTCTAGGTCGGCAGGTTGATGACCAGGTGACCATCGGCGGCGTTGTACCGGTGGACGCATCCCTTCGTCAACTGTCCTTGTCTACATGCGGCTTGGTAGGCCGAGAGCATCTCGGGATGCCGGTCTGCGAACTGCTTGGCAAGTCCAGCACCCATGACGCCAGCGGTGTTGACGGGGTTCACGCGGGCGAGCGCGGCCGACGCGAAGAGGTCGCCTTGGTTGTACGAGATCATGGGCGCTGCTCCTTGCGATTGACGTGTTGACGGGTCGTTTGTCGCCCAAAAGGATGACGTAATCATTTCGTGCATGATTTTGCATCGAATTTCACTCGCCTCTACGAGGCGCTGTCGGTCGATGCGATGTGCTTGCGCAACAGCGCTTACCGCAACAACACCCGCACCCGCAACGAGCGGATGCCCACAGTCCGTCAGAACGTTATTCATGTGTTCGCTTTACGTGCTTCGAACAAGCGACGAATAAACGCAGATTTGCACGCGAGACAACGCCAAGCGCGGCACTTCGCTCAGGTGCTCTTCGAGTCGTATGGGCGCCTCGGTGGACCATGTGGTCGCCGGGTATGTTCGGCCATTAAGCCGAACTTATGACGACTGCCATTTAGCGCGATCCCAGGCTTCAGGCGTTCAGGCTCGAAACGCTGTGGTCAGTGCGGGCGATTGTGCTCGAGGCTGTCAGGGTCTGTGCGAGCTACTCGAGCAACCCGGTGGCCGTAGCCGTCCTCGTCGATGGTTCCGCGCCACTCGACGCAGCCTGTCTCGGAGATGTATTCGGATCGCGCCATCAGGCGCTCATAGATGTTCATGTTCAGAGACATGGCGCCTCGCCTTCGGGGTTGTGTCGACGGTGAGGTTTGCGAACCTCTCAGTCATCACCCCCGAGGCAGCCCTGCTGCCTCGCACAAGCCGCTGCAACGCAGCTGCGCAGTGAAGCCGGCCGCGCGCAGGGCGGGGGCACCCCCAGAAGACCCCACAGGGTCTGCGCAGGGGCAAGGAGCGAGCCGAAGGCTCAGCGACGCAGTAAGTGGCCCAAGGAGCGCAGCGACGAAGGGTCTGGGGGCACGTGAGCGGAGCGAAACGGGGCCCCGCGCGACGTCGGCTCTGCCGACCACCGAAGCGAAGCGAGGTGACGTCGCGACTTATGCCCTTTGCTTTCCGTTGGAGCATCCGCTGCCTCAGCAGTGGATCGACGCCTGAATCACGCATCTATCAGGGGGAATGTGTGTATGCACATCATCGGGATACACACCGCTTTTATCTGCATACGCGCATGCGGATGCAGGGACTGGGACCACATTCACACGGGAAAGGCACCGGTTATGTGCATGCGGTCGGGGACACGAAGTGTCACCCCGCATACACATAACGTTTCGCGCCGTTTCAGCGCCCTCTCAGGGCCTGTTTCGACCTCTCTTCGGGTCCTGGCACCTTGCGCCGTCGACGGCCGTCCAGGCGGCCGGAGTCCTCATTGCAAATGCGGGATTGTTCCGTGCAGCTGTTGCCTCATTGCTGGATCGTTGTTCCAGTCTGTGCCACCTCTGTGGAGGGGGCGGAAGCAATGCTTGTGGCGTTTGTAGCGTTTTTTCACCAGCAGGTTGCGACACCACTTCAACGGGCTTGCCTCATGGGTAGCCAAGCCTGAAGCAGTACCGATGTAGCGTTTGTAGCGTTTTTTCAGCAGCAGATCTCAGAGTCACTTCACCGGGTCTGCCGGCGCAGCCGCGACACCGGCAACACAGCCTGTCGCAGCACCTGCGGCAGTGGCTGCAACAAGAACAGTGGCAGCTCCTGCCGCGTCGCCTTCTCCAGTACCGATGTAGCGTTTGTAGCGTTTTTTCAGCGACTGGTTGCGACAGCACTTTCAGCAGTGGGAGCACGAGCGATCAGCGCGCTGTCTCATCGGCTCCTCGAGATTCGCGGCGAGCTCGAGCCGGCGGTGGCGTGCTCCCTCGACGGCGGCTGCGGCACTGGCTGAGGCTCCCTGAGACGAGAGTCCAGAGGGCTGTCATGGCTGTGAAACAGTGCTCCACGAGTGATCAGCGACTGCTCTAGCGCTGTCTGCACAGTGGTCTAGTAGCGCTCACCGAATGGTCTACGAGTGCTCTAGCAGTGCACGCAACATCACACAGTGGTCGATGAGTGCTTCATCTGTGTCGCAGGAACGCTCTACGACTGATCTAAGAGTGGTCTATCTGTGTCGCGCGAGTGCTCTATTACTGCATCAGGGCGGTGGGTGCAGGTCGGACAGTGCTCTGTGAGTGCTCGACGAATGGTCTATCTGTGTCTGCACTGTGTCTCGTGAATGCTCAACGAATGCTCTAGCCGCGTCGCTACAGTGCTCTATCAGTGCACGGCGCGAGAGGCGAATCAGCGCGCGAGAGAGCTCGCGAGACAACCAGTGAAGCGACTCGGGCGGCAGGCTCGAGGCGGCGCCGGCCGGCCTTCGGCGCGTCCGGCGAAACAGCGCGCTCCTCGCCTTCGGCTTCGTCGCGGAGGCCAGGCAAAGGGTGCGCAGCACTGGTAGCGTCGCGAGCATGGACGTGACGGCTGACCGGTACAAGATGTCGCAGGGGCTCGCGCTCGGGCTCGTGATGAACGACGTGTGGGCTCTGCCCGGCGGCTCAACGTCGAGCATCGAGTTGGCGTTCAAGCACGCGTGGCAGGCATGGCCGCATCACGAGAAGTTCCCGACGATCCAGCTCGGGGTGCGCTCTCGCGTCGGCACGATGCGTCAGATGGTCGCTGCGAGCAAGCTCAAGCACGTGCCGTACTTGTACTGGGACAGGGACGAGTTCGAGGACGTGATCCGCACGCGCGAGAGCGTCAACTTGGACCCCCTCGTTTTGGAGAACCTCGCTCAATCGATCGACGAGTCTGTCCCTGCCGAGGCTTGGCGTGACCTTGCGGCTGTGTTTCTCGCGGAGCTCGAGGACTAGCAATAGCCGGCGCTTGGTCTGGGTGCAGGGGTTGTCGATTCTGTCGTTTTGACCCGCCAGCGCCAAGGCTCAGCTGACGCTGCGCAGCTTCGATCAGAAAAAGAAGACCCCGCCGCGGTGCTCGTAAGAGCAACCGCAACAGGGTCAGGACGGTTCGCAGTCGGCTTCGCCGTGAGGAGTAGGGCGCGAGGGTGCAGTATGGGTTGCTATGACAGAACCGTGGCGTCCTGACCTCGCCGACTGTGAATCAGGGTTCGGCGGCCCGCTTATCAAACGCGTCTACGGGCAGGTCTACCACTACACGGATCTTGCCGGTCTCGTCGGAATGGTGGGATCCGGGGTGCTGTGGGCGACCTCGCTGAGCAGCCTGAACGATACGTCCGAGCTTGCTTACGGCCTGAAGATCGTGAGAGAAGAGTGGGCGGCGTGTGAGCGGCAGGGCTTACCTGATCGCGCAGGAGAGTTCATCAACCAAGTGCTTGAGGTCGTCGCTTCGGATGACGACCGCGCAAACGTGTTCGCCTTCTCCGCATCTGCGAAGGACGACCTGCTGAATCAGTGGGCCCACTACGGCGGCACGGACGGGTTCGAACTTGCGATCTCAACGAAGAGGAAGTTCGAGGTGTTGGGACGCGAACCCGCCGTGGTTGATCCCGAACGCATTCCGGTGTTGACCAACGGCTGGGGGGCGGTCCTCTACAGGCCCAAACGCCAACGAGAAAACGCGCGTCGCCTCCTGGAGCGCGCTCTCCACGAGTTCAATCGATACGAGCGGTTCTACGGTTCAGGCACGGCCGAGCATCTCGGGGCTGCAGCGGTGTGGCAAGGGGCGCACATCAAGACGCAGGCGGCGTTATGGAAGGACCCGGCCTTCTATGCCGAGAAGGAAGTTCGCTACGTAACAGCCCTCACTGATGCTGAGGCGCCGAGGTTCCGCGCCTCGGGTTCAAGCGAGATCCCATACGTCGAGCTGAGACCCAAGGGCGAGGTCGCGGAGGGCCTGCCGTTCTTGATCGGTCAAGTCAGGCTTGGCCCCGAAGTCGACGCGCAGACAGAAAGCGACGTGCGCAGCCTCCTCGCGGCAAATGGGCTTGAGACGTTGGATGTTTGGCGGTCCAAGATCCCCTACGCGAGTCGTCGCACCTGACGTGAGACAGCGTTGTCGGTGGAGGCAGACTCCGGACCCCAAAGAAGAAGACCCGCCGCGGTGCCGGCGAGAGCGTGATGGCCGCGAACCGGTCGCCGGAGGCGTCCGCTGCAGGGTCAGCGCGTCGACTTCCTTGCGCCGCCTGGCGGCGACATGATGGGCCCATGGAAAGCTCCAGTGTGTTGCTCGCGGCTACGACGCTCGCTGCGTCATTGGGCGGCTACGGACTTGCAGGGTTCAATGAAGCCCGACGTGACGGCCGTGCTGCCATCCGTGACCGCGCCATGCGCGCAGAGGACACCAAGCTGCGCCGAGACGAGGAACGTCACCGCATCCAACTCGAGGCGCTCATCGCGCTGCAGGAGGACGCACAATTGCTCGCTCGTCATTGCGGCAAAGTACTGGCGTTCGACCTTGCGGGCGCGCGCAGAGGTGAATACACGCAGACGCCCCTGGGCTGGGGTGAGGACGAACTCGCAGTGCGCATGAGACTTAGTCGAAACCTGAGCAGGCTCCCCGACGCCGGCCTACGTGAGCAAGTCGAGAGGTTCACCTTGTTCACTGCGGAACTTACAGCGGTTCCGCTAATACCGTTAGGTTTGCCTGACGCGGAACTGGTGGCGGCAACGATGGATCACGTAGGCCAACTATCGGAACAGTCTGTGGACGTTCTCGAAGCGATCGGCGAAGCGATCCGTGGCGAGATCGCGCAGCCGAACACCGGCGACGCCTGACCGTGGCTGCGCCAGGTAGCGTGTAACTGATGGGTCAGACGTGCGCTCAATGCCGATGACCCTGGCTCTTTTTGCGGTGATGTGATCCACAGGGGTCTTGACACTCGAACACTTATCCATAGGCTTACACTTAATCTGCAAGCGCACTAGACGGCGCAGATGCGCTGACATAGGCGTATGAGATAGGAAGTGAGCAAGATGAGTCCCGTAACCCTTATCAACGAGTCGCTCGCGTCGGTGGACCCTCAGGTTCAGGACGAAGCCAAGAGGTTCGTGGAGAAGATGTCCTCGGGCCACCAGATGCCGTTGGCGCTCTCGCTGGGTACGTCTCACCTCGTCATACCCGAGGCGTTGTCCGAAACGCTGGTGGACATCATCGGGAAGCTGGCGTCAGGTCTGTCGGTGGGCACAATCACCATGCCTGAAGAGTTGACGACGACTACTGCGGCCGCCGTCGTCGGCGTCTCGCGGCCGACCTTGATGAAGATGATCCACCGTGGTGAGATCGACTCCTACAAGGTGGGCACGCACACGCGCTTGAAGCGCAGCGTTGTCGAGGAGTTCGTGGCTGCCCGTCAGGAACTTCGCGCGGCCGCGCTCGAGCAACTGCTCCAGGACGGCGAGGACTTCCCCAACTAGGGCGGGTCTCCTGTAGTTTCGACGTATGCCAAGCCCCGTAGTTTTCGTTGACGCCGACGTCATGTATTCGTCGACGCTCCGCGGATGGCTTTTCAACTTGGCCGAGTCCGGGGCATTCACCCTGACGACCACGGAAGACGTCATCGCTGAGGCTGTGGCGCGGTGGCGCGACAACAATCCGACCATCAACGGAATCGTGACGACGCGAATGGCCGAGAATATGCGGACCCTGGCGACCGTGATCCGCGAGTACGACTGTGAGATCCCGTTTCCGGGGAACGACGAGGGTGATACCCACGTACACGCTGCCTGCGTGGCGGGCGAGGTTGAGTACCTCGTTACAAAGGACATGGGCTTCCTGGAGATGGATGAGGCCTTCAAGGACGGCCTCAAGTACGAGATCTACAACATCGACGAGTTCTTGTTGCTGGTGCACAACCAGTCGCCGATGCGGATCAGGGAATTAACGCAGGTCGCGATCAACTATCAGTCGGGGCGGGGGAAGAGCCCCCGGGTCGCGGACGCGTTGGCGAGTTCCGGGGCCCCCTGTTTCGGGGCGCTGGTCGGACAGCACGTGCGGAGCCTCGCCGGAGTCGGTGAAGTGGTCTACGCAGCTGCTCCGCCCCATTAGGGGATCAGCGCAACAGCGCGCTCCGCTCTTCAAACCGCGAAAGAAGAAACCCCCGCCGCCTGTCCTGAGACAGAGCGAGTGGGGGGTTTCTGTTTCCGAGTCAAGAATGAGAATGTCGCCTCGTGTTCCCCTAAATGACGCGCGTAAACGGTGCGGCACTGCGGCGGAGGCCCCGACGGCAGTCGATTTCGCCGCATTAGTGGCGAAAGGTGCGTGCGCAAATAGTCGGGAGGGCAACGCTCTGCGAGGCTGTTGCACACCCGCTTACGGGCGCCTTTAGAGCAAATTGCCAGCGTCGATGCACTGCGGCGACGGCGCCACCCTCGCGACCCTTTCAAGCAAGAATTCCCGACCTTGCGGTTCGAGACTCTGGGACTATCGCGTTAGCTTCGATGGACTTCTGTCGGGTTTTTCACAGTTGTACCGGAGTTTCCCGCTGTCTCTTGTGCGCGCAATTTCGAGACCGTAGTGTCGAGGTCATCTCGGTACAAATGAGTGCCGAGACAACCACCATAAATGGGGGCAGGAAGAATGAATAAGCGTACGTATCGGTCTTTGGTTTCTTTGAGCGCCGCGGCAGCGATGCTGTTGGCGTTGGCCGCACCGTCAAGTGCAAGTCTGGCTACGTCAAACTCAATTCAGGGCGACGATCAGGTGACCATCGAGCAAGGGTTGTCCAACGCTGGCGTTTCGGCCACGGACATTGCCACGCTCATGGAGAAGCTCGCCAACGGTGAGGTTTGGGACTCGCTCACCAGCGCCGATCCTGTGTCGAGCGAGACCTCAAGGAGCGGCGACATCGTCAAGACTATTCAGCGCTACGCGGACGGTTCCGTTGCGGTGCTCGAGACCGAGAACCCCACGCCGAACACGTCCGGTGGGACCAAGTCTGGCATGGTCCAGCCGATGGCGACCGGCACGACCGGATGTACTCAGTCCACGTCATCGCAGTATCAGACCACGTGGGTCAACTGCGTCAGCAAGGTGGACAAGATCATCTTCTGGATGGCCTTCCAGTACAACAAGACGCTCTATCCTGGCGGGGCGACGGGAAAGATCACGAGCTACTCCAACAAGCAGTACGGGTTCGTGGGCGCTTCGCTGAGTGGTGGAACGTTGATCCGGCAGTCCAGCAGCTCTGTCCGGTACACGGGTACTATGAAGGTCACACAAAACGGCTGGGAGATTTACAGCGGCACCGCCTGGATACAGGTAACTCTCGGCGCCGGCAACAATGTGACACTTACTAACAACTAAGGTCGGAGAGTCTTCCCATGAATGCAGCTCTTGTAGCATCAGTTGTCGCGATCGTGTCGTTGATTGCCGTAGTTGGCGCGACTGTCGTAGCGGTCGTTTGGTTCGCCCGCCGTAAGTCGGGCGCCGCACACTCGGGTTGACGAAGCGACCGATCTGACCACAAAGAAGAAACCCCCGCCGCCTGTCCTGAGACAGAGCGTGCGGGGGTCTTTGGTTTGCTGCTTTGATGGATCGGGGCTGTGGCAATTCGCGCCGAGCCTCCAGGCGACTCGCTGGTGGCGGCCACATGACCCATACCGTCTATCTGTGGACAACGTGACGAATGGGTGGGACGCTCGCAATGACGACAGAGATAGGCAAACCGGGGAGGGGAATTGAACATGAAGCAACACTGGGTAGCCAGGATGGCTGGACTAGGGGCCATGGCACTCGTTGTGCTGGTCGGCGCTGGCGCCGGGCCGGCATCCGCAACAAGCGGGACGGGGTATGACGGTACGAGTCCCGCGACGACGGGCTGCGCTACGGGTTCCTACGTGATCTACTCGCGCAACCTCTACATCGGAGGAAGCGGCGCGTACGTCGGCGCCATGGAGGTTCGCTACTCGCCTGCCTGCGGGACCAACTGGGTACGCGTCTATAACCAGTCCACGACTGACGGTGTCTCGCAGAAGTACGTTGAGCGCAGAGCGGGGAACGGGCTTCCTTACGCGCAGAGCGGTGTGAATGACGCGGGCCTCGGTTGGTCCTACGGGAACCAGATCTATGCGTCTGGGTCGACCTGCATTTGGGTGCAGGGCGGTATCGTGACCGGCGCCTGGACGGCTTGGTCCCCGTACGTTCAAATCTGCTAGCGGTCGCCGACTCGGGACTTAACCGTCTAGTCGCAGTGCTCGGTACGGCTTTGCTCTACCGGCGGTGCTCACGGCAGATTCAAAGAAGAAACCCCCGCCGCCTGTGCTGAGACAGAGCGTGCGGGGGTCTTCGTTTCAGTGGGGCGTCAGCAGTTAGCCTGCGAGGCGATTGGGCTTCAGGTACTGGCTCGCGTTGAACTTGTCGCCAGCTAGAGACCTCTCAGCAATCGCGACAACGCCCGGTTCCGGTGTGATGCGGAGTTTCCCGGCGGCCTTCACGCCAACACGGGCGGCGCGCACGCGGGATTCCATGCGACGCTCAAGCGCCTTCTTGTTGGGCATTGGAACCTCCTTCGTTGTGATCATTGTCCCCTTCTTCGACGTCTTCGTCTAGCGTCGCGGCGACAGCTATCGCGTAGACGTATCTCCACTCGCGGTTTCCGGTGCGCCGATCGTCTTCCAAGAGCGCGTCCAGCATCCTCGACCCAAGGTCAATCTTGTCGGCATCGCCGCTGACCAAGTAGTCACTTACCTTCTCAGCGCGCTTCCACCACTCAGCTCGTTGATCTGCTTCAGTGCGCTGATCTAGGGCGCGGATACCGCCGATCGCACCAATCAAAGCAGCCGTGCCGAGGGCAAGGCCGCCGACGATATCTGAGAGGACCGTCCAGTTCCAGTCGACGTCGCGGCGATCAATGACAGCGACTGCTATGAGTGCACCCACGCCAGCAGAGATAACTGAATCGCCCCGGGTTTAGTGGAGGGCGAGTTCTCCCAGAAGCGGTTGCTTCTGGACGCTGTTCTCACGGTAGTACAGGTCTTCCATCTCGATCGGGGTGAGGTATCCGATGCCGGAGTGCAGCCG
>Ga0209724_1000677_pt1:20000-32338 | contig 32338 bp, 20 predicted proteins | sample grotaG_FD_184143 | JGI IMG/M metagenome (GOLD analysis project Ga0209724, IMG submission 184143) | Glacier valley bacterial and archeal communities from Borup Fiord, Nunavut, Canada, to study Microbial Dark Matter (Phase II) -... | ecosystem: Environmental > Aquatic > Freshwater >... | reverse complement strand
GCTGTTCGCCGCGGTGGGGCACGCACATTGCTCTACAGGCATGCACGTGCGCACGTTATTACTCGTTCTCGTCGCGACGACGACGGTCTTCGCAGGCACGCCGCCAGTCGTCGGCGGCTCGACCGTGCCGAGTGGAAAATGGCCCGACGCCGTCGCCGTGTTGGGCGCGAAGGGGATGTGCACCGGCACGTTGATCGCGCCCACCGTGGTGGTCACTGCCGGTCATTGCGCCGGGATCGAAGCCAACCAGGTCATCGCGAACACCACCGATTACGCGAGCGGTGGCGGCGCGCGAGCGAACATCAAATCTGTGACCGCGTATCCCGATTGGAAAAATACGTTCGACGTGAGTGTGATCGTGCTCGAGACGCCGATTGCTGGCATCGAGCCGCGGGCGGTTGGCACCGCGTGCACGTTCTCGACGTTCACGACGGCCTCGCACGTTCATCTCGTCGGCTTCGGTCGTACGACCGAAACAGGCTCTGGTGGCAACACCCAGCTGCACGAGGCGATGGCGAGCGTGCGCGATCCCGATTGCTCGAAGGGGCTTGGCTGCGAGCCAGCGATCGCTCCCGGCGGCGAGTTCGTTGCCGGTGGCGACGGTACCGATTCGTGCTTCGGCGATTCCGGTGGTCCCGTCTATCTCGATACCGCATCTGGCCAGGTCCTGATCGGCGCGGTCTCGCGTGGCGTCGATGGCTCGTCGAGCGTGTGCGGCGGCGGTGGCATCTACGTACGCACCGACAAGATCGTCGACTGGCTCGAAGCGACGGCCAAGACGACGATCACGAAAAACGCTTGTGCTGCGCAACCGTCGAGCGACGGTTCGGAATCCGGTTCGAGCAGTGCCGGTGCAGGCACAGACGCCGGCGGTTGCGCAGCCTCTTCTCCGAGCTTTGCGCTCGCGCCGTTCGCGGCGCTGCTGCTGCTACGTCGTCGTCGCCGATAGTCCGGTTGTCCGACGGACTCCGGACGCAGCTGGCCGCACCTCGGACGAGGCAAAGCCAGGTACTCGAAATCACACGTACACATTGTGGCAGGCCGGTTGCTGGATGCGGTGGCCATGCGGAATGTATTTCTGAGCACCCTCCTGTTCACCACCACCACTGCGTTCGCGGCCACGCCAGCTCCGGTCGTCGGAGGCACATCCGTCCCGGCAGGCGAGTATCCCGATGTAGCTCTCGTGATCGCGCCGATGGCACTGTGTACCGGCACGTTGATCGCGCCGGACGTCGTGCTCACCGCCGGTCACTGCATCGAGACCGATCCCAAGGAGGTCTTGCTCGGCAGCATCGACTACACGAAGTCGACCGGCGAGGTAATCGCGGTGAAGTCCGCGACCGCGTACCCGTCGTGGGAAAGCGAGTTCGATGTCGGCGTGCTCGTGCTCGAGCACGAGAGCAAAGCAAAGCCGCGTCCGATCGCGGCCGCGTGCACCGCGAACAACCTCGATGCCGGTGCGAGCGTGAAGCTCGTTGGCTTCGGGCTCACGGATGCCGCAGGCACGGGCGGTAACTCGAAGCTCCACCAAGCCACGCTCACGGTCAGCGATCCGAGCTGCACGACTGACCCGGCGTGCGCCCCCAAGGTCTCGCCGAATGGCGAGTTCGTTGCGGGCGGCGCGGGCAAGGACTCGTGCTTCGGCGACTCCGGGGGGCCGATCTATCTCCAGGACGCGCTGATCGGCGTCGTCTCGCGCGGAGTCGGAACCTCAACGGAGCCCTGCGGCGGTGGTGGCATCTATGTCCGTGCCGACCGGGTCGCCGCCTGGATCGAACGGGTCAGCGGCCGCAAGGTCACGCGCTCGACATGCGACGCGCCTGCCGACGATTCCGGTTCGAACAATTCGGCCGAAATGACTCCCGAGACTTCTGCGGGCGGCTGCTCGGCGACCGGCGGCGTGGCGAGCTGGTTTGTACTCGCGCTGGTCGCTGCCTCGGCGGTCGTCTTGGCGCGGCGACGGTGATACAACTCGCGTCGCAATGCCAAAGATCAAGGTGAAGAACCCCGTCGTCGAGATGGACGGCGACGAGATGACCCGGATCATCTGGAAGTTCATCAAAGACAAGCTGATCCTTCCGTACCTCGAGATCGATCTGAAATACTTCGATCTCGGCGTCGAGCATCGCGATCAGACGAACGATCAGGTGACCGTCGATTCGGCGAACGCCACGAAGCAGTACGGCGTCGCCGTGAAGTGCGCGACGATCACGCCCGACGAGGCGCGGGTCACAGAGTTCAACCTCAAAGAGATGTGGAAGTCCCCCAACGGGACGATCCGCAACATCATCGGCGGCACCATCTTTCGCGAGCCGATCATCTGCAAGAACGTGCCGCGGCTCGTCCCCGGCTGGACCAAGCCGATCGTTATCGGCCGTCACGCGTTCGGTGATCAGTACCGCGCGACCGATTTCCTCATCCCCGGCGCCGGCACGCTCACGATGACCTTCACGCCCAAAGATGGCGGCAAGGCGATCGAGCACAAGGTCTACGACTTCCAGGCCGCTGGCGTCGCGATGGGTATGTACAACCTCGATGACTCGATCATCGGGTTCGCGCGCAGCTCGCTCTCCTACGGCCTCAACCGTGGTTGGCCGGTCTACCTCTCGACCAAGAACACGATCCTCAAGAAGTACGATGGTCGGTTCAAGGACCTGTTCCAGAAGGTCTACGACGAAGAGTTCAAGGCCAAGTTCGAAGCGGCCAAGCTCACGTACGAGCACCGCTTGATCGACGACATGGTCGCCGCGGCCCTCAAGTGGGAAGGCGGCTTCGTCTGGGCCTGCAAGAACTACGATGGCGATGTTCAATCGGACACCGTCGCGCAGGGTTTCGGCTCGCTCGGCCTGATGACCTCCGTCCTGCTCACGCCCGATGGCAAGACCGTCGAGGCGGAGGCCGCGCACGGCACGGTCACGCGTCACTATCGCGAGCACCAGAAGGGTCGCCCGACCTCGACGAACCCGATCGCCTCGATCTTTGCGTGGACCCAGGGGCTCAAGTATCGCGGTGAGTTCGACAGTACCCCCGAGGTCGTGAAGTTCGCGGACGCGCTCGAGAAGGTCTGCGTCGAGACCGTCGAGTCCGGCAAGGTGACGAAGGACCTCGCGGTCCTCATCGGCCCGAACCAGGCCCACTTGACGACCGAGGCATTCCTCGACGTGCTCGATCACAACCTCAAAGCAAAGCTCGGCGCGTGAGTACTCCGGGAGTAAGAAACGCCGCGTAGCCGTCGGGCCGCGCGGCGTTTGGAGTTTTGGGGTCAGCTCAGATGAGGAAGCCGCGAGCGATTTCCATCAGCTCTTTGTTTGCAGCGTGGGCCTTGCCGAACGCTTCCTGCTCGGACGCCGACAGCTCGAACTCGTGGACCGAGACCGCGCCCGCGCTCGTGAGCTTGACCGGCACGCCGAGGAAGGCCCCTTTGACGCCGAACTCGCCGTTGAGCTCGACCGAGCAGGGCAGAACGCGACCCTGGTTGCGGACGATCGCTTCGACCATCAGCGCCGTGCCGGCGCCCGGGGCGAGCCATGCGCTCGTGCCGATGAGGCCGGTGAGCGTCGCGCCACCTTTCTTGGTGTTCTCGACGACTTCGACGATCTTCGCGGCATCGAGGAACTTGGTGACCGGCACGTTGCCGATCATCGCGGTCGAGACGACCGGGACCATGTCCTTGTCGGTGTGGGCGCCGAGCACGATGCCCTGGACATCCTCGACGGAGACCTTCGCGGCGAGCGCGAGGTAAGTGCGGAAGCGGGCGCTATCGAGCACGCCAGCCGAGCCGATGACGCGCTCGCGCGGGAAGCCGGTGACCTGCTTGGCCACGAAGACCATCGCGTCGAGCGGGTTCGACACCACCACGAGCACGGCATTCGGCGCGTACTTCTTGACGTCGCCGCAGATGCTCTTGACGATGCCTGCGTTGATGTTGATGAGCTCCTCGCGCGATTGACCGGGCTTGCGAGGCACGCCGGCCGTCATGACGACGACGTCGGCATCCTGCATCGCTTCGAACTTGTCGGTCGCGACGAACGAGGTGTTGTTGAAGCCTTCCCAGGGCGAGCACTGGGTGAGATCGAGCGCGCGACCCTCGGCCGGTCCGGCCTTGAGATCGATGAGCACGAGGTCGCCGAGCTCTTTTTGAGCGGCCCACTGAGCGACGGCAGCACCGACGTTACCGCCGGCACCGATGATTGCGATCTTCGGACGCTTGAGCATTTGCGGATTTAATATCACGGCTGCGCCAGCTTGGTGCGACTTGCTGCGACGCCACTGCGACGGTGTCTTTCGTCGCACGAGAGCCATGAATCGCATGCATTGCGAGCGAGTTTTGGGTGCATGCCTCGAGTTTAGCGGTTACAGCTGAAAGCACCTGAGGAGGCTTGCATGACGAAATACAGGATCTGGTTCGTGACGCTGGTACTGGGCTTGACGGGACGTTCAGCGTTCGCGGAGGTCGACCCGCAAATCACTGAAGCGCTGAAGCGAGTCAAGGCATCACAGTACCCGAGCGCAAATGCGGTAACCGTGATGTCCGACCAAGCGGTCGTGTATCAGCCCGACGGACAGTTCACGAACACGATGCACCAAGCCCGGCTCGTGCTCACGCCGACCGGCAAGACCGAAGCGGCATCGACCTCGCTGTACTACGCGAAGGACGCCGAGAAGATGGAAGTCCTGTCCGCGCAGGTCGTGAAGGCCGACGGAACGGTGATCAGCGTCGATCCGAAATCGATCCAGGACGTCGAGCAATCGGGCGAGGCGAACATCTACGACCCGAACGGCCGCGCGCTCAAGGTCACGTTCCCCAACCTCGCGGTCGGTGACGTCGTCGACATCTCGTACAAGCTCACCCGCCTCACGCCGACCCGGATGAACTATTTCAACGACATCTTCGGCTTTCAGAACACCGAGCCGATGCTCGAGGCGAGCTATCTCGTCGACGGACCGGCGACGATGCCGCTGACGTCGCAGATCTATCACGGCGAGCGCGGTAGCTCGATCGCGGCGACGAAGTTGAAGGTCGGCGATCGCATGCACTACGGTTGGACCGTCAAGAATGCCCCGCAGTTCGTCCCCTAGGCGGCGATGGACCTCTCGCGCGAAATACCGACGCTCGTCGTCACGACCGATCCGAGCTGGCAACACTTCTCGACGTGGTGGGGCAAGCTCACCGCGCCGCAGCTCGAGGCGACACCGGAGATCAAGGCGAAGGTCAAAGAGCTGACCAAGGGTGCGAAGACCAACGACGACAAGATCAAGGCGCTCTATGACTTCGTGGCGCAAGACATTCGCTACCGCGGCCTCGGCGTCGGCCCGCGCACCGGATATACGCCGCGCAAGGCGGGCGAGACGTTCACGTCGCGCTGGGGCGTGTGTCGCGATGTCTCGATCCTCTTGACGTCGATGCTGCGCGAGAGCGGCATCGATGCGTATCCCGTGATCACGAACATGGGTGATCCCGTGCTCGACAAGATCGCATACGACGGCTTCAACCACGCGATCGTCGCGATCGCGAAGCCCGGTGGCGGCTACACGTATATCGACCCGACCGCGAAGAACAACACGTCGCTATTGCCTGGATACGAAGCCGAACAGAGCACGCTCGTCGCGCGTGTCGAAGGCGAGAACCTCTCGCGGACGCCGGCGCTCGATCCGGGCGCGAACCTCGGCCACGCGACGGCGACCACGATCATCAACGCCGATGGTTCGATGAGCTCGAAGATCAAGCTCGAGACCAAGGGCATGTTCGATCTCATCGTGCGCGGTGTCGGCGCGGCGATGAGCCACGACCAGCAGCAGGAGATGCTCGAGACGATGCTGCACCACGCGCTGCCGGATGCACAGCTCGTGTCGTTCGACCTCACGAGCGCGCTCGCGCTGTTCACGCCGATGGAAGTCAACGTCGAGGTCAAGGTGCCGAACGCGGCGCCGAAGACCGGCGATTACAAGCTGCTGCGCTCGGTCGTCACGTCGGGGGCCCTCGGCCTCGTCGAGAACCTCTTGCCGCAACTCCTCGGTTCGGATCCGAACCGCAAGTACGGCCTCGATGCGCACGTCACATTCCAGTACGACCAGGACGAGACGATCACGCTGCCGGCTGGCACGAACGTGCTCGCGCTCCCGAACGATGCGAAGGCCTCGAGCAAGGCCTCGAGCCTCGTCGCTTCGTGCGCCAAGGCCGATGCGACCACGGTGAAATGCCACCGCTCGTTCCAGCTCAAGAGCCGGTTCATCGATACCACCCAGTACAAAGAGCTGCGCGGATCGATCGGCGCCATGGGCCAGGTCGCGCGTCAGCCAGTCATCCTCGCGGGAGGCAAGTGAGATGAAAAAGACCCTGATCTTCTCGATGATCTTATTCGGCGCGTGCAAAGCCAAAGAAGAGACAGTCGCGGCGCCTCCTTTACCCAAGAATACGGCCGTAAAAGCCGCCGATCCGTGGGCGAAGAAAGCAGCGCCGAAGGTCGATAGCTCGAAGGATCCTGATCTCGCGCAGATGACCGAGCTCGCGAAGAACGGGCCGGGCGCGACCGACTATCCGCAAGCCGATGCGGTGGTCGCGGTCGAGCGCGATGACTTCACGCTCAAGGCCGATGGATCGCTCGTGCACCACACCAAATCGATCGTGAAGCTGCTCGATGCCCAGCGGGCGAAGGGAAAGTTCGCTGACGTACACCTTCCGTACGATGGCGCGCGGCAGACGCTCACCGTCGATACGGCGCGGACGGTCAACGACGACGGCGAGGCGCATGCCGCCAGCCCCGACGAGATCCTCGACATCGTGCCGTCGTGGCTCGCCGACGCGACGATCTACTCCGACGTCCGCGAGCGCGTCGTCTCGTTCCCCGCGGTCGACAAAGGCTCGGTCGTCGAGCTCGAGACCACGCGCACGACCAAGCCTGGCCCCGACTCGGCGATGGGCGCGGAAGTGATGCTCGGCCAGTGGGATCCGATCCTCGACCGCACGGTGACGATAACCGCGCCGACCGGCGTGACGCCGAAGCTCGCGGTCGTCGGGATCGATCTCAAGCCAACCGAGGCGACCATCGCCGATGGTCACACGTACACGTTTCACCTCGCGAAGCAGCCCGATCGCCAGCGCGAGAACGGCTCGCCGAGCGATGCACTCGTGCTGCCGCGGCTCGTGATCAGCTTTCAGCCCTCGTGGGCAAAGGTGCTCGAGCCGATCGCCGCGCGCTTCCTCGACAAGGCCATCCCCCAGCCCCTGCCGGATGCCGTCAAGCAGGAAGCCGACCGTATCGTCGCGGGCGCGACGACCGAGACCGAGAAGGCGCAGAAGCTCTATGCGTTTGTCGCGCATGACATTCGCAGCGTCGACGTGCCGCTCGGCGCGGCGGGCTACGAGCCGCATCCGCCCGCGACCGTGCTCGCGAACAAGTACGCGGACGCGCGCGACAAGGTGGGCCTGTTGCTCGCTCTCGCCTCTGCCGAAGGTCTCGCGGGCCGTCCCGTGTTCGTGCGCTCCGGCAAGGTGCCGGTGCTGCAAGATGTCCCGACGCTCGCGCAGTTCGATCACATCGTCGCGAAGATCTCGGTCGACAAGCAGGACGTGTGGCTGAACCCCACCGACGAGAACGGCCAGTACGGCTTCGTACTCGCCGGCCAGGACAGCATGGTGCTGCCGATCGAGAAGGGCGGCTCCGAGCTCGGTCAGCGCCCCGCGATGGCCCCCACCTCCTCGACCTCGCACGTCACCGCAACCTACGTGCTTGCCGCGAACGGTGACCTCGAGGCGACGTACAAGTACGAGCTCACCGGTTGGTTTGCGACCCAGGCGACCGCGGCGCTGCGTCGCTTGAAGGGCGAGAACCTCGACAAGTACTTCCAGCACTCGGCCGGGGAGCTTTCGGCCTCCGCGGTCGACAAGGGCCACGAGGTCAGCGACACGATGGCGGTGCAGGGTCCGATGGCGATCACGCACAAGGTCGCGGTGCCGGGTTACTCGGCGGTGCAGGGCAACTTCCGCAACTTCGAGATGCCGCCGGTCACGCTCGGCTTTGCCGCGGACGTGCCATCGGTCGGATCGTCGAAGCGCAAGTACCCGCTGTGGGTCGGCGCACCGCGCACGGAGACGGGCGACGTCACCGTGCTGATTCCGAACGGGTGGAAGGTCGCATACGTGCCGGAGAAGCTCGAGGGCCAGGCCGATGGCGTGGCGTTCTCGTCGACGTGCGCGGCGAACGGTCAGACCGTGATTTGCCACAACGAGATCAAGCTCGACAAGCTCGTCGTCGATAGCGCGCAGTACGGCGCATTCCACGACGCGCTCGCGAAGCTGCGGGCCTACGAGCGCCGCGTCGTGCTGCTGACGAAGGCCTGACCCACACATGATCCTGAGGCCCGAAGACGCGGCCTGTTCGAGCGTGGTGGCCAGCGCGTACTCGTTTCGCGCGGTCGATTGCGTTTGCGTGTTCGCGCGCTGACTACTTTGTCACGGTGATCGACCACGGCTGATCGCGGCCGGGCAGGGCGCCCTTGAGCGCCTTGTCGGTGCGCTCGATCCGGATCAGGTCGCCATGCTTGAGCGCGACCTGCGCGGCGCCCGGCGTGCGCGGCTTGGTATCGCCGATCCGCCACTCGAGCGGGATGCCATCGGCGCGCACGACGACGTTGTACGTGCCGTCGGGACCGAGCCAGCGCAGCATGTCGACATCCGCGCGCGTATCGAGATAGCCGCGCAGGTCCTTTGTTAGCTCGAGCGAATTTGCATCGGCATCGGTACCGTTCGGTTCGATCTCGCCGGCCTGCGGGTCCTCCTCGATCACGGTCACGGTGTACTCGTCGCTGACGTTCTCGACCGGCAACTTGCCCTGGGTCATGGTCTGATCGATCGAGATATCGATCGGACCGTCGACCGCGCGGCGATGCAGCATCTCGGGCTCGCCGAGCTGGCCCTCGTCGGCGACCGCGCCGTGCAATCCATCACCGTCCGTGATTCCGAGGTTGATATCGAGGTTCGGCAACCCCGTCACGCGCACCGTGACCACACGCCTGGTGCTCGCCGGCCACGGCACGATGAAGTTGTCGCGATCGCCTGCCTGTGGCGAGTGGCGTTTACCGAGGTGGCCCGTGACGGTGAGTGCGATCCTATTCGCGTGCGCGACGTCGTCGTTCGGCTCGCGCTCTTCGCTGAGCGGTGGATTCGGGCGCGTGAGGAAATATACGCCGGCGCCCGCCGCACCGAGTACGAGCGTCAGCATCACACCGAGCGAGACATAGCGCTGGCGCTTGATGCTGCGCTCGAATGCATCGACATCGGAGCGACGCAACCGAACATCGCTCTTCTCGTTCTCGACAGGCACCGCGAACGCGCGATTGCGCACCGATCGCGAACCTTGACCCGTCGCATTCTCGACGGTGTCGGCGTAGACCTCTTCGATCGCCTCGGCGAGCTTCGCGGCGCTCTGGTACCGGTTCGCCGGATCCTTCGCGAGCGCCTTCTTGCAGATCGCGTCAACCTGCGAATCGATGCCGAGCTTCGGCGTGCGCATCGAAGGCGCATCAGGCTCGACCGTGAGGTGCTTCGTGAGCACGCCGACCGCGGTCGAACCGGTGAACAGATGTTGGCCGGTGAGGCACTCGAACATCAGCGCGCCGAACGAATAGATATCGCTGCGTGCATCGACATCGTCGCCGCGAATCTGTTCGGGCGACATGAAGTATGGCGTGCCAACGATCTGCTGACGGTCGGTGGCGGTGGTCAATGCGCGATTCTCTTCGAGCTTCGCGAGGCCGAAATCGAGGACCTTCGCGTAATCGCGATCGTTACCGGTGCGCGTGATCAAGACATTTTCGGGTTTGAGATCGCGATGCACGATGCCGAGGTCGTGTGCTTCGGCGAGCGCGCCGCAGATCTGCGCGAGCAACGGCGCCGCACGCTTCCACAACAACGGCCCGTCGCGGCTGATGATGCTGCCGAGATCGAGGCCGCGGACGTACTCCATGATCAGATACAGCGCGCCCTGTGCGGTCCCGAAATCGAACACCTGCACGGTATGCGGGTGATGCAGACGCGACACCGCAGACGCTTCGCGTTCGAAGCGCTGCACCACATCGGGATCGCCGACGAGATCGCGATGCAACACCTTCATCGCGGCGACCTTGCCCATGCGGAGATGCTCGACGCGATAGACCACGCCCATGCCGCCGCGTCCGATGACCTCCATCACCTTGTAACGACCGTCGACGATCTTGCCGAGCCACGCTGCGTTCGAATCATCGAGCCGGCGATCGATCACCGCTTCGCTGTTCTCGGTCAGCGCGGCAGGTGGTTGCGTGCTGCGCGCTGCATCGATCGCGCTCGCGCGAGTCATATCAGCGCCGCATTCGCGACAGAACTGCGCCGGTTCTTCGGACGAGGTCCGGCACCGCGGGCACACATATTTTTGCGCCGGGGTAGAGGACACGCGCTGATGGTACCGCGCGGACTCGCCTCCGGCGACGCGTTACGGTTTCTCGGTGAGCGGCTTCCAGCTCCAGGTGCTGCCTTTGACGATCAGCAACCCAGCAGAGGGTGCGCGCGTCTCGGGCAACCGAGGGCTCGCATCGACGGTCCCCGGCGAGAGCGCGATTCGCGCACCGTCGCGCCCGCCGGTTTGCGCCGGCGACGCTCCAGGTCGGGCCGGCCCGTGCAGGACGAGGTCGATCGCTGGACCGGGGACGAGCGCCACATCACCGGTCGGTTCACCGGCGATGGTTTCGCGTGGCGCCGCAGCGAGTGCCGCGATTCTCAATCCCGGTTTCGCGGCGAGCTCTTGATAAAGCTGGAGGACATCCTCGGGATGCCATGCACAGCCATCGGGGCCCGCCGCACCGACCCCCGCGATCGTTCCGATCGTGAGCGACGGAAGCTCGATCCACCGCACGAGTCGCCCATCAATCACGGGCACGCCCTTGGTCGCGAGCGTCGCGAGCGCCGCAGCTTCTGCCGTCACGGATTCGAGATCGCCAGGGAACGCGATCACGGGGGAGCTCGGCTTCGCGAGGACGGTGAGGGTTGCTTCGAGCTCGCGCTGGGTCGCGCCCATGCCGCCGAGTGCGAGCACGAGATCGGTCTTCTCCTCGTCGAGCTTCGCGCGCAAGCGGCCGAGCGCGGCGAGCGTTTTCGGGTCGGCTCCGCCGGCATCGGCGACGACGCCGATCACGAGTTGCGACGCAGCGGCGTGCGAGATCGTGTCGTGTGCGACCTGCCAGCTGCCTATCGTCGCGGTAGCGAGCTCGGGCAGATCATCGGCCGTGCATCGCCACGGTGAATGCGCATGATCTGCAGCAGTCAGCGTTGCTACGAGTGCGGTCGCGATGCGCGGTGCCGCGGTGCCAGGAGCTCTCGCGCCGCCGCACGCGACGAGCACCACGAGCACGACGAGCAGACTACGGCTCGCCGGAGACATGACCACGGGCGCCGCGCCACGCATCGAGCACCTTCGGAGATTCGTAATATGCGGACAACCTGCGCTGTGGCGCGCGCGCGAGGACCTCGGCGAAGACCTCCTTCGCGCCCGCCATATCGCCGGTCGCGACGAGTGCTTTCCCGAGCAGGATACCGATGTGATCGAGCAGCGGCTGATCGAGGAACTCGAGCTTCTTCGCGAGCGGCCCGAGCTCTTTCGCGATTTCGCCGTAGTTGCCTTGCATCGCTGCCATGCGCGCTGCGAGTAGTGCCGCCGCGGCTCCATCGTTCGTCGCGCGGTGAGTTTGGCGGCGGGCGAGCGCATCGGCATCGGGTGCCGGCAAGCGCTCGGGCCGGACGTGCACCGACATCACCGGCACGATGACGGTGTCGCCTTTCTCGATGCCGGTCTTGTCGCCAAGATTGTTGTAGAGCCGGATCAGATCCGCTTGCTTCGCGTTCTCGAAATAGAAGTTCGAGATCTGCGCGAATGTCTCGGTGCTCAGCGCGGTGTGCGTGATGTGAAACGGGAGACCTAGCACCACCCCAGCCGCAGGCAGATCGGTCGGCTGCAGATTGTTGTACTGCGCGAGATACGGCGCACGACTCGCATCACCGAGGTGTTGCTTCGCGAGCTCGTCGAGCGTATCGCCCTTCGCGATCGTGATCTCTCTCGTCACCGGAATGCGAATGCGCTCGCCGGGATTGAGCTTGCGATATGTCTTCCACTTGTTCGCATCGACGATGAACACGACGGTGCGCGCGTGATCGCCGTAGTACTCCGCGGCGATCAAATCGATCGTGTCACCGGGGCGAACCTTGTACGTGATGTAGTCTGGCTCTTCCGCGTGCGCGAGCGTGGCGGCACAGACCACGGCTGCGATGATGGTCAACTTCACGGTCGCTCCTCCTGCGCGGGCCTCTGCTT
>Ga0209724_1000677_pt1:0-12500 | contig 32338 bp, 20 predicted proteins | sample grotaG_FD_184143 | JGI IMG/M metagenome (GOLD analysis project Ga0209724, IMG submission 184143) | Glacier valley bacterial and archeal communities from Borup Fiord, Nunavut, Canada, to study Microbial Dark Matter (Phase II) -... | ecosystem: Environmental > Aquatic > Freshwater > Ice >... | reverse complement strand
CGACCCTCGTCCGCGCGATCCCAAGTTGATCGATCTCGAAAAATCGGGTCTTCGTCGAGGAATCTCAATCACTTGGAGAGATCCGTAATGAACCCTGGAGCTCCATACTCGGTCGGCGGAGATCTCGGAACGAACGTGCCTCGTTTCCCGAATCGGCCGCGTGCGAGACACAAGATCGAGGTCGAGCAAAAAAGACCAAGAATAGCGCAGGCTCGACCCGTGCGGCGGGTCGGATCCTTCGGTCGATCCGCCGGCGGTCGTGCTCGATCGAGGAACATCGAATGAGCTGAACTGTCGTTCGGCGGGGAGATCGAGGATCGAACGTGCCCCGCTCCCGGAATCCGCGTGCGAGACGCTAGATTGCGGTCGAGAAAAAAAGGAATCGAGAACAACGCAGGCTCGAATCGAGAACAACGCAGGCTCGATCGGTGCGGCGGGTAGGATCCGCCGTTCGATCCGAGCTGCACCGTGGATCGGCGGGGAGATCGAGGATCGAACGTGCCTCGCTCCCGCGATTGGCCGCCTGCGCTTGATCGCTGTCGAGCGAAAAGGACCGAGAACAACGCAGGCTTGATCGGTGCGGCGGGTCGGATCCCTCGGTCGATCCGCCGGCGATCGCGGTTCGATCGAGGAACGTTGCACGAGCTGCACCGCCGATCGGTGGGAGATCTAGGATCGAACGTAACAGGCTCCCGGAATCGGCGGCGTGCGGGACGCTTGATCGAAATCGAGCGAAACAAGATCGAGGAAAACGCAGGCTCCATGCCACGGGTCGAATCCGTCGGTCGATCCGCCATCGATCCAGACGCGGACGAAACGGTCGTTCGATCGGCGGTCGATCGTGGCTCGAACGAGCCTCGATACCGAACCCGACCTGCGCTCGATCGCATTCGATCGACAAAAGATCAACGGAACGGATTGCGGACCGGAGGCTCGGGGGCGACCGGCCGACCTTCGAGACTCCCAAAATCGGCGCGACCTGAACGAAACCGGTAGCGGATCGGCAGCCTGGAGTCGATCAGCCGGTCTTCGAGCTTCCGGCATCGGCGCGACCTGGACAAGCTCGGCGAACTTTTCCCGCTCGTCGCCGAACGAGGCTCGATCGATTGGATCGATCGACGGCCAACCGAACGTCGACCGAGCGTCGAACGCGAGAAAACTGGTCGGTCATGGTGCTGGATCGACCGTCGAACGAGCCTCGATCTAGAAAGCCCGATCGATTGAGGTGTCCGATCGAAATTGATCGACCCGAGATCGAGGAAACGAACCGCGCGGATCAGCAGATCGGGGTCGATCGACCTCGAGGCGATTGGCCTCGAACGGCCCTCGATCAAGCGAAGTCGGGTAGTGGGTCGCGCTGATCCCGCCGCGCTTCGTGGCCGATGGACAACCAAACGACCGCCGAACCTGCCTCGATCGCGAAAGCCGGGTCCATCGCGGCGCTCGATCAGGGTCGGAAAAAAAGAATCAAAGAAACGGACTGCGGATCGCAGGATCGCAGTCGGCCCGGCGTTGGTGCTCCGAAATTGGCAGGACCTCGAGACGATCGGGCCTTGATCGGGCCTCGCTCGGGCCTCGCTCGGGCCTCGCTTGAGAAAATTCGCCGAGCTCCGCGGTTGGTTGACCGCCAACCGACCTTCGACCGAGCCTCGAGCTGGAGAAAACTGGTCGATCGCGATGCTGGATCGACCGCCGAACGAGCCTCGATCTCGAAAGCCCGATCGATCGAGGTGCTCGATCGAAGTCGATCGACAGAACATCGAAGAAACGGATCTCGGATCGGTAGGCAGGGTCGATCGGCCGGTCTTCGAACCTCCGAAATCGGCGCGTCCTGGAGGCGATTGGCCTCGATTGGCCTCGATCGGCCTGGACCGGCCTCGATCGGCCTCGATCGGCCTCGATCGGCCTCGATCGGCCTCGATCGGCCTCGATCGGCCTCGATCGGCCTCGATCGGCCTCGATCGGCCTCGATCGGCCTCGATCGGCCTCGATCGGCCTCGATCGACCTCGATCGACCCTCGATCAAGAAGGACCGGTAGCCCGGTCGGGCTGATCTCCCCGAGCTTCGCGGCCGATGGACATCGAAGCGACCGTCAAACTCGCTTCCTGCGCGAAAAGCTGGGCCATCGCGGCGCTCGATCGAGGTCGAAAAAAAAGAATCGAGGAAACGAAACAGCGGAACGCAGAAACCGTAGTCGATCAGCCAGCGTTCGCGCTTCGATATCGGCGCGACCTGAAGACGGTCGAGACTCGATCGGCGCTCGATCGGGGAAAAATCGAAGAGCTTCGGGGTTGATTGACGGCCAACCGACCTTCAAACAAACCTCGGTCTGAAAAAACGGTCGATCGCGGTGCTGGATCGACCGTCGAACGAGCCTTGACCTCTGACGCCCAGGTGACACGGACGACCGAGCTGCTCGACCGGGCTGCTCGATCGAAGTCGATCGACAAAAAGATCGATGAAACAGACCGCCGATCAGAGGATCGGAGTCGATCGGCCGATGTTCGATCTCCGAAAGCGGTGCGACCTGTGGGCGATCGGCCTCGATCGAGCCTCGCTCCGAAAAATTCCAAGAGCTTCGTGGTTGATTGACGGCCAATCAACCGTCGAACGAGCCTCGACGTCGAGAAAACTCGTCGATCGCGGTGCTGGATCGACCATGAGCGCTGGGTAAACCCCACATGAAGATCGAAGCGCGGGACCCGCAACGATCTCGGGATGACTCGGCGCTGCCGATCGACCGTCGAACGAGCCTCGATCTGGAAAGCCCGATCGATCGAGTTGCTCGACCAACGTCGACCGATCAGTAGTTCGATAAAACGGACCACGGACCGGCTCGGGGTCGATCGGGCGGCGTTCGCTCTCTCAAATCGGCGCTACCTGAAGGCGACCGGCCTCGAATGACGCCGGTCGAGAGTAACCGTACAGCTCGATCGTGCTGATCTCGCCGAGCTCCGCGCTCGATGGACGGCCAAACGAGCGTCGTACTCACCTCGATCGCGCTACCCGGGTCCCTCGCGGTTCTCCAACGAGGTCGAAACAATAAAAATCGTAGAAACGGATCGCCGATCGGAGCCTTGGGCGACGATGACGCCGGCGTTCGAGCTTCGAATGTCCGTGCCACCTGGAGGCCATCGGGCGTCGGGCGCCCTCGATAGAGAAAAGTTCGCCAAGCTCCCGGGCCGTTCAACGGCCACCCTCACCCTCGGACTCAGAAATCTCGTGCGCGAGAACCTGCGCGAGTTCGTGATCAGTGCGGGGGCCGCGGCGCTAGCGGCGGTACTCGAAGAGGAGCGCACCGAGCTCGTCGGGCCGAGGTACGCGCATCTGCCGACGCGTCGAGCTCGGCGATCGGGATCGGCGCCGGGCGACTACCGACCGTCAAACTCGCCTCGATCTCACGCATCGGGTCGATCACGGTGCTCGATCGACGTCGATCTACGAATGATCGAAGGAGCGAACCGCGGATCGTCGGCTCGAATTTGATCGGCCGGCCTTCGAGCTTCGAGGCTGTGTGCGACCTCGGGGGCGATCGGGCTCCGGGCGCGTCTCGAACGAGAACCTTCGCCCAGCTCCACCGGGCGATCAACGGCCGAGCCAGCGTCGGCTCGCCTCGATCGTGGAACGTTCGCCGAGCTCCACTGAGCGGTCAACGGCCAGACGTGCATCAAACTCGCCTCGATCTCGGGAATCGGGTCAGTTGCGGCGATCGGACCGGATGGGGTTGCTGCCGCAGCGAAGCCGGTGAAAAGCGCGCTGTCACGTGCAGTCCTCGGCAGTCCGCGGCGCATAACTAGAAGAGCGGGGTCTCCCCACGGTCACGCAGATGCGGTCGCGCGGCCACCACGGAAATCCGCGGGAGTCCTGCGGGCGACGCATGCATTCTCCGTGCACTCGATCGCGTTTGCACGACGGCTTATCAGCACCCGCTCGTCGCCGTCACCGCCCGCACGGTCGGGTTCGGGTGCCGCGATGCGAGTCGTTCCTCGGAGGCGATGAGCCAGATGTGAAAAGCGCGCTCAGACGACGTGAACGATCCGATAGCTCTTCTTACCTTTGCGCAAGACGAGCCGCGACTCGGTGAGGAGATCACCGAGCGTTACTTTCTTCGCGACGTCTTTGATCACGACGTTGTTCAACGAAAGTCCGCCTTGTTCGATCGTGGTGCGCGCCTTGCCCTTCGAAGGCTCGAGCTCGGTGCGCACGAGCAGATCGACGAGCGCGATGCCGGCCTCGAGGTCGGCGCGCGAGACATCCATCGTGGGCACCGTGCCGGCCATGTCGGCGAGCTGTGCATCCGAGAGCTTCGTGATGTCGCCGCCGAACATCTCGCCGGAGCTGTTCTCGATCGTCGCGATCGATTCGGCGCCGTGGATCCATGCGGTCATCGCGCGCGCGAGCTCTTTTTGCGCGACGCGCTTGCTGCGATCTGCCTCGTGCTCGGTCGAGATGTCGGCGATCCGTGCGAGCGGATCGAGCGAGAACATCTTCAAGAGGCGCGGCGCTTCTTCGTCGGTGCGGTTGAGCCAGTACTGGTAAAAGGCGAAGGGCGTCGTGCGCTCGGGATCGAGCCAGATCCGCTCGCCCGTCGAGGTCTTGCCCATCTTCTGGCCGGTCGAGTCGAGCAGGAGCGGTGCGACGAGCCCGAACAGCTGGCCGCCACCTTGTTTGCGCTGGAGCTCGGTGCCCGCGGTGATGTTGCCGTACTGATCGCTGCCTCCGACTTGCAGGCGACAGTCGTGCGTCTTGGCAAGCTCGACGAAGTCGAACGCCTGCAACAGCATGTACGAGAACTCGGTGTAGCTGATGCCATTGTCGCCCTCGAGCCGGGTCTTCACCGAGGTCTTCGAGGTCATATAGTTGACCGTGAGGTACTTGCCGACATCGCGCAGGAACTCGAGGAACGAGATGCCGCGCGTCCAGTCGGCATTATTCGTCATGACCGCACCGGTCGGCGATGTATTGAAATCGAGCAAGCGCGACAGCTGCTTGTGCACGCCGGCGACATTCGTGGCGAGCGTCGCGTCGTCGAGCTGGTTGCGCTCGGTGCTGCGGCCTGACGGATCGCCGATCATGCCGGTGGCGCCACCGACAACGACGATCGGCCGATGCCCCGCGAGCTGCAGGCGCTTCAACATGATCGTCGGGACGAGGTTGCCGACGTGCAGACTCGATTGCGACGGGTCATAGCCAGCATACGCCGAGACCGGCGCAGACCTCGCGAACAGGTCCTCGAGACCCGCGCGATCGGTACATTCTTCGAACAGCCCACGCTCCGTCAGCTCGTCGAGCAACGACATGCGCGCACCGTATCACTTCACGGTGGCAGTGGTCGCGAGCCCGTGCGTCACTCGATCACCCGTGTCAACGCCAGATCGTGCTCGCGCCGAGCATCGAACCCGGCAAGCGCAAACATCGCGGTGCGGTGCTGAAGACCGCGACGGCGTTGACGAGCACCGCCGAGCGCGAGTAGTCGTGCGGCCCACTGGTCCAGCCGAGATAGCCGACGACGCACGTGCGATCGGTGCGCTGCGCAGCACGCTGATCACCAGCGTTCAAAGGCTGGCGTCGCGCTCGAGCCAGGTGCGAAGCGTCTCGTACACGGTGGCGGACCCGAGTAACTGGATGTGACTCGTGCCGTACACGACCCGGCGTCGCGCCTCGGGGAACGCGAGCGTGTGCCCGGGGCTGGCATGGCTCCCCAGCGCGCTCGCGATGGGAACCAAACCATCACCGCGCGCGCGTACGCCAGCGTCGGGCGAGAGGCTGCCCGCGATCGCGTAGCAGCGAACGCCCGCCGGCAGTGGGAGCGGAACGCGATCGTCGATGCGATGTTCGAAGCGATCGCGTGCGTGCCAGTGCTCGTCGAGGACATTGCCGTACCTGAGGTCGGTGACCCCTGCACTGCGGATCTTGCCGAGCCGGACGAGCGGCGCGCTGTAGCGGCTGATCCCGAGGAGCAGCTCGACCATGTTGCCACCGCGTTCGAGCGGCGCGCCGTGATGCGGAGTGCCGAGCGTGATCAGCGCGCGGAGGTGCGAGCGCCACGCGTGATCGGTGCCGACGTGGCATGCGCTGCGTGCGACGAGGCCGCCCATGCTGTGGCCCAGGAGCACGAGCTCGTCGATCGCAACCGGCCATTCGGCGACGAGGCGCTCGAGCTGGACCGCGAGGGCGCGGCCGTTGGTCGAGATGTGGAGGCCGGAGTTATAGTGGAGATAGATCGGCGTGTAGCCAAGGTCGCGCGCGAGCGCCGCGCCGTGATCGTGGCCCCCCTGCAGCCACTGCCGATCGCTCATCGACGAGCCGTGGACGAGGACGAGCAACTTCGGGCCGAGCTCGCCCTCGTAGCGAACGGTCATCTCGATCGCGAGCGGGTTCGCGGTCTCGACCAGATAATCACCGAGGACACCGTTGAGCGCCGCGACGACGGCGTCACGTTCGCTGCCAGGCACGCTCGAACCGAGCAGCGGGGCGAGCTGGCCGAGGGCGAGATCGAGACCGCCACCGACTAGCGCGGTCACTCCGCGAACCGCGCCGTAGACCAGCCCGGTCGCCGCGCGCGCGACACCGGCGAGCGGTCGGCCCAAGATCGCCGGACCGCTCGCGATCGTCGCGTGCATTGCCTCGACGACCGCGGTCACACCTCGCGTCGCCTCGATCGCGAGCCGCCCCGCACCCCGTAGATCCTCGACGTGGCTGCGCGGCGTGCGGGACACGGACCGAGGGTATCAGGCGGGCCCTCGAAGATAGCGCCTTGGCGCACATCAACCACGTCACCTGCGAGCGTCAGCGACGAGCTTCTGGATCAAGATCCGGCAGTCGTCGAACAACACCTGGAGACCCTGTTCCTGGTCGAGGAGCTCGACCAGATCCAAGCAATCGAGCAACCGCGCCGAGATATTCCAACCCGGCGGCAAGTCACCACCGCCATCGCGATAGCCTTGCGCGAAGCCCTCGAGCCATGCGGCATCGTGACGATCGCCGTAGCGAAACAAGCTGCCGATATCGAACAGCGGCGAGCTCGTCGTCGCGGTCTCCCAATCGATGATGCCGTTGATCCGCCAACGATCACCGCGTCGCGCGACGATCACGTTGCGATGCGAGAGATCGCCATGCGAGAGGCAGACCGAGCCCCATGCCATCATCGGCTCCTGCGCCTCGAGCTCTTTCTTCAACCCGTCCGCGAGCGAGGCACCCAGGCGTTCGCGCGCTCGTCCATCGCTCAACCGGACGTAGTTCGCCTCGAGCATCGGCGTGAGATCGAACGGCTCCGTCGCATCGGTCTTCGCGAGCGACGCGAGCGCCGTACCGAGTGGTTGCGCGAGCGATGCGAAGCCATCCTTGTGACCCTTGCGTCGAAGATCGAGCAGCGTGACGCCTTCGATCCAGCGGTACACGATCACGTGCTTCGCATCGTCGACATGCACGACCTCGGGCACCGGCAACGTGCGGTGCAAGAGCGTGAGCGTGGTGAGCTCGGTCTCGAACCAATCGCGGCCGCCGGCGTAGTGCTTCACGCCGAATACTTCGTTCGCATCGGTCACGACCTTGTGGATCGTGTTCGTGAGGCCACCGTCGACCGGCTCGGCGCTCACGATCGTGCCGCCGATCACCGCCGCGAGCTCGTCCCGGCTGACATCGATCAGCGGGAAGACGCGGGCGTGCGTGACGGTCGGGTCGAGGCGCACCACCGCCAAGCCTATCAGTGGGCGTACGCGCCTGCGTGAGTTTCGTAGGGCTAGCGCGCGTAATCGCTGGCGCGCGTCTCGCGCACCACGACGACCCGGATCTGACCGGGGTAGGTGGCCTCGGTCTCGATGCTGCGCGCGATCTCTTTAGACATCACGATCGCCTGGGCATCGTCGACCTGGTCGTTCATGACCATCACGCGGATCTCGCGGCCGGCTTGTAGAGCGTAGGCCCGCTCGACTCCCGTGAAGCGCTTGCAGATTGCCTCGAGGTCGTCGAGCCGCTTGATGTAGGACGCGAGCTGTTCGCGTCGCGCACCGGGGCGGGCCGCCGACAACGAGTTCGCCGCCGCGACGATATGATCGAGCAGCGCTGCCGGCTTGGGGCCGGTGTCGTCGCCATGGTGCGCCGCGATCGCCTGGCAAACCTTCGGCGATTCGCCGTGCTTGCGCGCGAGCTGCGCGCCGACCTCGCCGTGCGAGCCCTCTTGTTCGTGATCGACCGCTTTGCCGATATCGTGGAGGAGCCCCGCGCGGCGCGCGATCTTCACGTTGAAGTCGAGCTCCGCCGCGATCAGGCCGGAGAGATAGCCGACCTCGATCGAGTGGAGCAGCACGTTCTGTGCGTACGACTGGCGGAACTTCAAGCGACCGAGGTGGCGGACGAGCTCCGGGTGTACGCGATGCAAGCCGAGATCGAACACCGCTTGTTCACCGGCCTCTTTGCAGACCTTGTCGACTTCCTTTTCGGCCTTGCGAACGACTTCTTCGATTCGCGTCGGATGGATGCGACCGTCCGCGACGAGCGCCGAGATCGCGATACGCGCGATCTCGCGACGCACTGGATTGAAGCAGCTGATCGTGATCGATTCGGCGGTGTCGTCGATGATGAGATCGATGCCGGTCGCCGCTTCGAGCGCCCGCACGTTGCGACCTTCGCGACCGATCAAGCGGCCCTTTAGGTCATCCGACGGCAGTGGGATCACCGCGACGGTGCGCTCGTGGACGAATTCGCTCGCGAACCGCTGGATCGCCGTGGCGACGATCGTCTTGGCGCGTGCGGTCGCTTCTTTCGAGGCCTCGTCCTCGATCCGCTTGATCTCGATGGCGGCCGATTGCAGCGCCTGGCCGCGAACCTCGTCCTCGAGCTTCTTCCGCGCGTCGGCTTCGGATAATCCGGCGATCGCTTCGAGCTTCTTGCGGGCGTCGGCCTGCGCGGCCTCCGCCTTCTCGACGCTCGCATCGGCTTGTTTGATCTTGCCGTCGACGCTCTTCTCTTTTTTGTCGAGGTCGCCGAGCCGGCGCTCCGCGTCTTGCTTCTGCTTGGCGACGTCGCGCTCTTTCTGCGCGATCGCTTCTTCGCGCTTCTGGAGCTCCTGTCGACGCTGCTTGAGCTCGTCGTCGAGTGCGGACTTGCGCTTACGCGCGGCTTCTTTGCCGTCGATTTCGGCGGCCTGTTTGATCGCGTCGACTTCGGCCTTGGCGGCGGTCCGCACCTTATCGGCCTCGGCTTCTGCGAGCGACGCATCCGCGCCATTCGCACTGCCCTTGGCCTTGCCCGACCGCGTGCCGAGCACGCTGCCGACGACAAGACCGAGCACGAGCGCGATCACCACCAGGATCAGGGTGACCGGTTCCATTAGCTACATACCTCGTACGTCGCACTCTCGGTGACGACGTGGCTGAGATCTACATCGTGCGGATCGCGAGGAACCGCATCGATCAACTGGAGGTCGAAGGCGATGCCGATGCGCAACGCCCTCCGGGACGCGACCGCGAGGGTGGCGTCGTAGTGACCGCGGCCCCAACCGATCCGACCGCCGCGACGATCGAAGGCCAGACCCGGGATGATGAACGCTTGAACTTCGACGATGCCGACGACGTTGCGCCAGTCGAGCTTGGGCTCCTTGAGTCCAAACCGACCCGCGACCAGCAGCTCCGGCACGGTCTCGTGAAACTCGAGCTCGCGCGCGTGATCGACGACCCGCGGATAGACGACCCGGCCACCGATCGCGCGAACGTGCTCGTCGATCAACCAGGTCTCGACTTCGCTGCCGCTCGGCGCATACAGCGCGACGGTGCGCGCATCCACCAGCAGCTCGTTCACGCGCTCGGCGATCTCCGAGCTCGCGAGCTCACGCTCGTGCGGAGCGAGAGCGTCGCGCCGGATCCGCGCGGCCTTACGCGCGCTCGGCTTGGCCGCAGAAACGTCGGTGGGAGTCACGTGCGCAAACAAGGTATCGCGGCGCCAGCATAACGGCAGCAGGCGTCCAATCAAGGGCGCAAGCCATCGAATTACAAAGAGATTCTAATAGCCGGACTGGTGGCGCTTCATGATGAAGTTGGCCAGCGGAACCCGCGCACGGAGCGGATCACCGGAGAACTTCAGCGCGACGCCCGCCCGAGGTTCTTCCTCGACGCGAACGATCCGAACTTGGAGGTGCAAGGTCTCTTCGCCGGGTAGGTCGAGGTCGAGCTCGCCCTCGGTGCCCGCTTCGATGTCCGCCGGGTCGAGCCGAAGGAACAGACCGCTCTTGGACAGGTCTTCCACGAAGCCAGCTACGAAGTTCCCGTCGGCGGACAGGCGGCAACGCGCCGCTAGCTCGACGGGGACCCGTACGGCGTCGCGTTTGTCCATGTAAGCAAAGATAGGTTAGCGGCGCACCCGCAGCTATGCAAGCAAAATCAGGGGAGTGCAGGCGCGTGACGCAGCGGCCGGAACCGGTGGCGGGGCCTCACCGACCTGCGCCAAACATCGACCATTATCGTTCGCTGACACGCCCTGCACGCCGGAAGAAACCGGCCGACGCAGCTCATATGGGCCGGGGATGGGCATCGATTCGAACAAAGCTGATCGCGTTCATCGCGATCCCGATCGTCGCCATCGTCGTCATGTTTGCCTGGTACTTCACATCCCGTCAAATCCGCGAGGACGCCGCCTACGCCGATATCGACGCAATGGTCTACGGCGAGCAGTTCGCGGCCGAGCTCCACTCGGCCGTCGCGTTCGGTGACCACGCGACCGCGAGAGAAGTCCTCTCCCCGGTTACCGTCGATAGCGATGTGGTCTCGACGACCTTGTTCGGTAGCGATGGCGAGGTCCTTTATCAGACCGGCACGGCATCGAAGTGGGTCGAGAACGCGCGTCGTGGGGTGCTCTCCCAGAAGCTCGTCCACCTCGACGGCCGCACCTCGGTCGTCATGCCCGTCACGTCGCTCGAGGGTCCGCGCGGCACCCTGGTCATCGAGATCGCGAGTGCGCGCCGGGTCGCGCAAGCCCATGCGCTCGTTCGCAACTCGATCGTCGTTGCACTCGGCGCGCTCGCTTTCGGTGTGCTGGTCGCTTGGTTGATCGCCCGTTCGCTCGCGAGCCGGCTGGGTGCGATGGCGAAGGTCGCCACGATCGCGATCTCGGATCTGCGGGTCACGGTCGAAGACAAAGGCAATGACGAGATCGGCACGCTCGCGATGGCGTTCAACGAGATGCTATCGCAGCTGCGTGCAGATCGCGCGCGCTTGCAGCTGACGGTCATCGATCTGAGAACGACCGAAGATCAGCTCGCGACCGCGAACCGCGAGCTCGAACAACGCGTGGTCCTTCGCACGGCCCAGCTCGAGGACGAGATGCGCCGCCGCTCCGGCGTCGAGCTCGAGCTGCGGCAGGCGCAGAAGCTCGAATCGGTCGGCCGCTTGGCCGCGGGCATCGCGCACGAGATCAACAGCCCGATCCAGTTCGTCAGCCACAGCTGCACGTTCATCGACGAAGCGTCGCAAGCCCTGATCGATCTGGTCATCGAGCGACGCGCCGCGGTCGCGCTCGCCGAGGCCGGCACGATCACGTTGGTCCAGCTCGTCGCGCGCCTGCGCAGAGCCGACGATGGCGCGGATGTCGACCACCTCATCGAATCGATGCCCGCCGCGACGAAGCTCGTGCTGCAAGGCCTCGAGCGCGTGACGGGCATCGTTCGCTCGATGAAGGAATTCGCGTACGCCGATCAGCCGACTCAAACGCCAGCGGATCTCAACCGCGCGATCCAGAACACGCTCGTCGTCACCTGCAACGAGTACAAGTACATCGCCGACATCAAGGTCGAGCTCGGCGCGCTGCCGGCGGTCACGTGTCACATCGGCGAGTTCAATCAAGCGGTGCTCAACATCGTGATCAATGCGGCCCACGCGATCCAGGACCACAACAACGGCACCGACCGCCGCGGTTGCATCACGATCGAGACCCATACCGATGGCGCTGATGCGGTGGTCGCGATCAGCGATGATGGCTGCGGCATCCCACCGCACATCATGGACAAGATCTACGACCCATTCTTCACCACCAAGGAGATGGACCGAGGAAGCGGTCAGGGCCTGGCCATCGCCAGGTCGGTCATCGTGGACAAGCACCGCGGCCGCCTCGAGGTCCAGAGCACCCTGGGCCAGGGTACGACCTTCACGATCAGGCTCCCCATTGTAGGGGCGGCGGCCCAGGGCCGCGCGATCGCTGCCTAACCTGTTGCATTCCGCGCCGAGTTAGTCCAAATTCCTGCGCCTCACGGGCCTATAGCTCAGGTGGTAGAGCACCGGCCTTTTAAGCCGAGGGTCGTCGGTTCAAATCCGACTGGGCTCACGAACGAATCAGTAGATACAAGACCCCGTCGTCCAGAGGCCTAGGACACCCGCCTTTCACGCAGGTAACACGGGTTCGAATCCCGTCGGGGTCGCTTATAAATAATTGAAACTACTAGGGATTCGGCGACTAACCCGCCGAAACCGCCGCCGTTGCCACGCCGTTGCCACGACGGTCGTTCAACAGA